>ENA-OSET01004234-OSET01004234.1-sediment-metagenome-genome-assembly--contig:-NODE-4234-length-12818-cov-4.187662_pt1 | contig 12818 bp, 7 predicted proteins | sample MGYA00237882_ERZ534229 | MGnify/ENA primary metagenome ERZ534229 (study PRJEB26408, sample SAMN06266212) | sediment metagenome | isolation source: Hudson Canyon methane seep mesocosm | place: USA:Hudson...
GTTGACCGAACCGGCTGAATGCCATCGGGTCGGACAGCAGCACCGAGGTGTCGAGCACGTAGGTGCCTCGGCCGTCGACCGGGGCACCGTCCACGTGACCCTCCGGCTCCGGGTTCCTTTCGGAGGCGTCGGCTGGGTCGGGGTCGGTGGCTCGTCGGAGGGGCGCTATGCGTAGAACGGTAGGCCTGTGGTGACCCTGTGGCGGGGGATCTTGTCCCAGGCAGGGCGGACAGCGCGTACCCGCCTCCCGGCAACACCTCTGGCGGCTCGTTCCGGCGGCGGGTACCGTCGCGCTTCCACGTCGGACGGAGCCGGCGGCGAGTCCTACCGAGGACCGTCGGCGTAGGAGGTGTGCTGTGAAGGCCTTTGCGTCTGAACGCATCCGCAACGTGGCCCTTGTCGGGCCTTCCGGTTCGGGAAAGACCTCCCTTGCCGAGGCGATGCTCTACAGGGCCGGGATCCTCAGCAGGGTGGGACGCGTCGAGGACGGGTCAACCGTCTGCGACCACGAGCCGGAGGAGAAGGAGGTCGGCCACTCGTTGACCACAGCGCTGGCCACCCTTGAGTGGAACGACCACAAGGTGAACCTCCTGGACACCCCCGGCACCTTCGACTTCGCCGGGGAGGCGGTGGGCGCCATGGCGGTCGCCGACATGGCGGTGTTCGTGGTGGACGCATCCACCGGCCTGGACCACTCCACCATCGACCTCTGGCACCAGGCCGCCGACCGGAACCTGCCGCGGATGATCTTCGTGAACAAGTTGGACAGGGAGCGAACCAACTTCGAGGAGGTGCTGGCCGACCTCCAGGGCACCTTCGGTGCGGGTGTGGCGCCGTTGGAGATCCCCATCGGCGAGGCCGGGGCCTTCCACGGGATCGCCGACCTGCTCACCGACACCGCCTGGATCTATGACAGCGGCCATGCGGAGCTGGGTGAGATCCCGGAGGAGATGGAGGAGCGGGAGCACCAGATCCACGACTCCCTGGTGGAGAACATCGTGGTGGCCGACGACGGCCTCCTGGAACGGTTCCTGGAGGGCGACAGCCCCTCGTTCGAGGAGCTGGAGAAGGTGCTGGGTCGGGGTGTGGCCGCCGGCACCGTGTTCCCGGTGGTCTGCGGTTCGGCCACCATCCCGATAGCCGTGGACAGGTTGTGCAACTTCATCGTCGAGGTCGGTCCGTCGCCGCTGGATCGTCCACCGGTCGTGGTCACAGTCGGGGGCCACGAGGTGGACTTGGTGCCCGACCGGGCTGCCGACACCCTCGTACAGGTCTTCAAGACGGCCGTGGATCCGTACCTCGGCCACATCTCCTACTTCCGGGTGCTGACCGGGACGGTGGAGCGCGACATCCACCTCACGAACGGCCGCACCGGTGGCAACGAGCGACTTCGCAACGTCATGAGCCTCCAGGGCGGCGATTCGGTCGACGTGGACCTCCTGCCTGCCGGTGACATCGGGGCGGTATCCAAGCTGCAGGCCACCCTCACCGGCGACACCCTCTCGGCCGCGGGCCGGGCGGCCGCTCCGGCCATCGGCTTCCCGACCCCGGTGCTGGAGATGGCGGTCACCGCCAGGGCCCGGGCCGACGAGGACAAGTTGGCCAATGCCCTCCACCGCCTCGTCGACGAGGATCCGGTGCTGACGGTCACCCGCAACTCCGAGACCCACCAGACGCTTCTCGGCGGGTTGGGGGAGACCCACCTCCGCAACGTGGTGGCACGACTCGAGAGGAAGTTCGGCGTGCAGGTCGACTCCGAGGCCGTGCGCGTCGCCTACCGCGAGACGATCACGGCGAAGTCCTCGGCCGAGGGCAGGTACAAAAAGCAGAGCGGTGGACATGGGCAGTTCGGCATCGCCTCGATCCGGATTGAGCCGCTACCGGCAGGTTCCGGACTCGAGTTCGTCGACGAGGTGACCGGCGGGGCGATTCCCAGGCAGTTCATCACGGCGGTGGAGGCAGGGGTCGCCGAGGCCATGGCGCACGGCGGTTCATCGGGGTACCCGGTTGTGGACGTGAGGGTCGCCGTGTTCGACGGCAGGCACCACTCGGTGGACTCCTCGGAGATGAGCTTCAAGATGGCCGGGCGCCTGGCGTTCCAGGAGGCCCTTGCAGGTGCCCGCTCCGTCGTGCTCGAGCCGGTCATGGCCGTCGAGGTGACTATCCCGTCGGAATGCCTCGGTGACGTGATGGGCGACCTCTCGTCACGTCGGGCGACCGTCCAGGGCTCGGAGGTGGATCGCTGGGGCGCCCAGGTGATCAGCGCCATGGCCCCGGAGGCCGAGATGCTCCGCTACTCGATCGACCTGCGCTCGATAACTGGTGGGAGGGGCCGCTTCACGGCACGGCACGACCACTATTCCCGGGTGCCGGCCGGCGTGGAGGTCCCGGCCTCCCGGAAGGGCTGATCCCGTTGTCCGGTCAGGCGTCGGCTGGGATCCCGGTGGTCTCGGTGTCGGTACCGGAGCGAATGACGGTGCCCGGCAGGTTCCCCGTCGGCGTTCCGTCGACGACCGTGCAGGTGCCGTTCACGTAGACCCGCTCGATGCCGATGGCATCGGCGTACAGGCGGGGGCTGTCGCCGGGCAGGTCGTTTCGCATCTGGAACTCGCCGGCGCCGACGGTCGCCGGGTCCAGCACCACCAGGTCGGCATGCCAACCCTCGGCGATCCGGCCCCTCTCCCTGATGCCGAAGAACCGGGCCGGGACGTCGGTCATGTGGGCGATGGCGCCCTCCAGGGTGGCCAGTTGCCGGCCGCGCAGGCAGTCGGCCAGCCACTGGGTGGTGTAGCTGGCTCCGGCCATTCGATCCAGGTGGGCGCCGGCGTCCGAGCCGCCGATCATCACGTGGTCGTGGTCCCAGGCGGCCTGGCGCATCAGCCAGCTGGATGGATCGTCGTCTGTCGGGCCGGGCCACAGCACCGTCCGCAGGTCGTCGGCCAGCACGATGTCCAGAAGGGTGTAGAAGTCGCGTTGGCCGCGCTCGCGGGCGATGTCGCCGATGAGGCGACCCTTCAGTCCCTCGTTGGCATCCGAGAAGGTGTCCCCGATGCGGTAGAGGCCCCAGCCGGTCAGGCGGGAGAAGACGCCGGCATCCGGCGACGCAGCGCGTTCTTCCAGGAACCGACGGGTCTCAGGGTCGCCCAGGGCGTCCACCTTCTCCGCATGCTCCATGTTCATCACGTCGCCCCAGTCGGGCAGTGAGTAGAGGGCGCAGAACGAGTGGAAGTGCATGTTCATTCCGACGAGGATCGGCATGGTCAGCGCCACGGCCCTTCCGCCGGCTTCGGCCACTCGGTCGCAGGCGGCCAGCTGGTTGCGGTAGTCGTCCGGGCGTGCAGCATCGATGGTGAGGACGTTCCAGTTCACCGGTCGTCGTGCGGCCAGCGACATGTGGGTCATGAGGTCAACCTCGTCATCGGTGAAGCCGTTCATGCAGCCGTCCGCCACCCACTCCAGGGTCGTGCCCGGGTACTCGGCGCAGACCCCACAGAGGGCGACCACCTCGTCGACGGCAGCGGTGCGTGATGGGACGGGCCTGCCGTCGCCATCGCTGTGGGTGAAGGACCTGCTCGTTGAGAAGCCCAGGCCGCCGGCCTCGAGGGACTGCGCGAGGATCCGCTGCATCTGGACCAGTTCCCCGGCCGTGGCCTCCCGCCTGACGGCGTCGTCCTTCATGACCACGCGGCGCAGGGCGCTGTGGCCGACCATGCCGGCCACGTTCACGCCGAGCTTCCCCTCGAACCGTCCCAGGAAGTCGCCGAAGCTCCGCCATTTCCAGTCCACTCCCTCGGCGAGTGCGGCCGGAGACATTCCCTCCACCCTCACGAGCATGGCGGCCAGGTACTCGGCGTCCGAGTCGTCGCCGAGTGGAGCGATGCTGAAGCCGCAGTTGCCCATGACCACGCTCGTGATGCCGTGTTGGCACGACGGCGTGGCGTAGGGGTCCCAGAACAACTGGGCGTCGTAGTGGGTGTGTGGGTCGACGAAGCCCGGGCAGAGCACCTTCCCTGTGGCGTCGATGACCTCGGTGGCCCCGGAGCCCGCCAGGTCACCGATCGCCGCGATGCGACCGTCGAGCACGGCGACGTCGGTCGCCACCCCGGGGGTGCCGGTGCCATCCACCATCAGCCCGCCTTGGATCAGGAGGTCGTACATCCCGCAGAGGGTAGCCGTGGAGCGGATCTGATTCCTGACGGAGTGTCAGATTTCCAAGACCGGCACCGCCCCATATCGCCGGAGGTCGGGACGGCCCCGGTGGTTCAGGCTGGCTGGGCTGGTCGTGAGCACCTCCCATGGGGGACCATCAGCCCGTGACCGGGCGGATCGACGAACTGCTGGCCGAACTGACGCTGGCCGAGAAGGTGGCGCTGATGGGTGGCCGCGACCTCTGGTCGGTCCAGTCGGTGGAACGCCTGGGCATCCCGTCGCTGAAGGTGACGGACGGTCCGAACGGTGCGCGTGGGACGGGCCTGTTGGGAACCGGGATTCCCTCCCTCTGCATCCCGAGCGGTGCGGCGCTGGGCGCCACCTGGAACCCCGAACTGGTCGAGGAACTGGGTGGGGTGCTGGCCGCCGAGACCCGGGCCCGGGGTTGTCACGTGCTGCTGGCCCCGACGGTCAACTTGCACAGGACCCCGCTGGGTGGGCGGAACTTCGAGTGCATGTCCGAGGACCCGTACCTGACCGGCAGGATCGCGGTCGGCTACATCCGTGGTGTGCAGGCTGGAGGCATCGCGACCACGGTCAAGCACTTCGTGGCCAACGACTCCGAGTTCGAGCGCACGACCATCTCATCGGAGGTGGACGAACGGACCCTCCGGGAGGTCTCGATGCGTCCATTCCAGATGGCGGTGCAGGATGGAGGGACATGGGGGGTGATGGCTTCCTACAACCGGGTGAACGGGACCTACGCAGCCGAGAACCGGTGGATGCTGGACACGGTGCTGCGCGGCGAGTGGGGCTTCGACGGGATCGTGGTCTCGGACTGGTTCGGCGCCAAGTCGACCGGTGCTTCGGCCATCGCCGGGCTGGACCTGGAGATGCCCGGGCCGCCGCGCTGGTACGGCGCCCGACTCGTGGAGGCCGTGGAGGCCGGCGAGGTCCCCGAATCGGTGGTGGACGCTGCGGTCCGCCGTCTCCTGCTCCTGGCCGAGCGGACCCGGACCTTCGAGGAGCCGCACGATCGGGAAGAGCGGCAACTGGACGAGTCGGCCCACCGGTCGTTGGCACGGCGTGTCTCGGCCGAGGCCATGGTCCTCCTGAAGAATGACCGGATCCTGCCGCTGGCCGTGGACCGGCTGGCCAGCCTGGCGGTGATCGGTCCGAACGCGGCTACGGCGATGATCATGGGCGGTGGGTCGGCAGCCCTCGTGGCCCAGCACGAGACCTCGCCGCTGGATGCCCTGGTCGCCCGGATGGGCGACCAGCTGGAGATCTGCTACGAGCCGGGGGTGGTCACCGACCGGTCAGCCCAGCCCCTCGGTGGCCGGACGACGGAGCGCGCCGACGGTGGCCGGGGATTCGACGTGGCCTACTTCGATTCCACCGACTGGACCGGCCCGGTGGTTGGCAACGCCACCGTCCGGGACGGTCGGATCCTCCACTTCGACCGGGTGCCCGGCGTGGCCGACCTGCGATCCTTCTCGTTCCGGGCGACCACCACCTTCACCCCCGTGGTGGATGGCGACCATGCCCTCACCTTGGTGCAGGCCGGCCGGGCCCGACTGCTGGTGGACGGACAGGTGGTAGTTGACGGGATTGCCCAACCCATGCCACCAGGCGAGGAGTTCTTTGCCATGGGAAGCGCCGAGGCTGACGCCGTGGTCACCATGGTCGCCGGTCGTCCCGTCGACGTGGCGGTGGAGTGGACGTCGGAGGGGGCCGTGTTCCTGAGCGGCGTGAAGGTTGGGGTGAGGACGCCATCACCCGATGACCTCATGGACCGGGCCGTGGCGGCAGCGGCCACGGCCGATGCGGTCGTGCTGGTGGTGGGTACCAGCCTGGACTGGGAGACGGAGGGCAGGGACCGGGATTCGATGGACCTGCCGGGTGACCAGCCGGAACTGATCCGACGGGTGTGCGCCGCCAACGGGCGGACCGTGGTGGTGGTCAACTCGGGATCGGTGGTTACCAGCGACTGGGCCGAAGCGGCCCCGGCCGTCCTCCAGGCCTGGTTCGGTGGCCAGGAGATGGCCGATGCCCTCGTTGACGTTCTGGTCGGGGACGACGAACCGTCGGGCCGCCTGCCCACGACGATGCCCCACCGGCTGGAGGACACGCCGGCCTTCCTCTCCTATCCGGGCGAGAACGGTCGGGTGGCGTACTCGGAGGGACTGTTCACCGGCTACCGGTGGTACGAGGCGCGTCGCCTGCCGGTGGCCTTCCCGTTCGGCCACGGCCTCGGCTACACGTCGTTCACGTGGGGGGAGCCGTCGCTGGGCGAGGTCCCCTCCATTGCAGAACTGGAGGCGGGTGCGACCGTGACGGTGACCTTGCCCGTCACCAACGACGGTGACCGTGCGGGCTCCGAGGTCGTGCAGTGCTACGTGGCGCCCACGGCCCCACGTCTCACCAGGCCCGTGCGGGAACTACAGGGCTTCGCCAAGGTGCGCCTGGAGCCGGGAGGCTCGGCCGACGTCGTCGTGGTGCTCGATCACCGTGCCTTCGCCTACTGGGACCCAGGCGATCCCGGGCACTCTGAACGTTCGTCCCGGGTTCCGGTCGCCGCCGGCCAGGGGTCGGGTCCCCGGGACGAACCGGGATGGCACGTCGACCCCGGCACCTACGAGTTGCACATGGGCCGGTCGTCGGCCGACATCCGGTACGTCGTCGCCGTCGACCTCGGGTGAGGATCGGTCCCGGACCGACATCACCCACGGCACGGGGCTACCGGTAGTCTCGATACCGACAACAGACCGGGGAGCTCGGGCCTAACGCCGGGCTGAGAGGGCAGCGACCGTCGTGATCGACGGAGGCGGTGTCGACCCGACCAGAACCTGCTCCGGGTAATGCCGGCGAAGGGAGATCCAATGATGGATATCCGACCCCCGTTTCGACTCGTCGTGGTAGTGGTGGCCCTGACGGCCGCCGCCTGTGGTGGCGCCGACGAACCCACATCGGTTCCGTTGAGTTCTGGAGGATCGGGGACCGTCGAGGCGCCGTCACCAACAGGGCCGGTGACCCTCATCACCCATGATTCGTTCTGGATCTCGGAGGGCACGCTTGAGGAGTTCACGGCCGACACCGGGATAGAGGTCGTCCTCCAGATGGCCGGCGACACGGGCCAGATGGTCTCGACGGCCATCCTGACGGCCGGAGATCCGCTGGGCGACGTCATGTTCGGCGTCGACAACACCTTCCTCCAGCGGGCACTCGACGCGGACCTGTTCGAGGCCTACGAGTCGCCGGCCCTCGTCGGCGTGCCTGAGCCGCTGCAGCTGGACCCCTCCCACCGCGTCACCCCGATCGACTTCGGCGACGTCTGCGTCAACTACTGGATCGACCGGTTCGACGACGAGAACCCGGTCCCCTCGACGCTTGCCGACCTCGCCGATCCCGCGTACGCAGACCAGCTGGTAGTGCAGAACCCGGAGACGTCGTCCCCGGGCCTCGCCTTCCTGCTTGCCACCATTGCCGAGTACGGCGATGGCTGGGAGGACTACTGGGCCGCCCTCCGGCGAAATGGCGTGGTGGTGACGTCGGGATGGGAGGACGCCTACTACGGCGAGTTCATTTCCGGCGGCGGCGATCGGCCTATCGTCGTGAGCTACGCATCCAGCCCACCAGCCGAGGTGATCTACGCCGACCCGCCGGTGGACACGCCCCCGACCGGGGTGGCCACCAATACGTGCTTTCGCCAGGTCGAGTTCGCCGGCATCCTCGCAGGAACGGAGCACCGGGTGGCGGCCGAACTGCTGGTCGACTTCCTCCTGTCGCCCACCTTCCAGGAGGACATCCCGCTGAGCATGTTCGTCTTCCCTGCACTGGCCTCGGCGGCGTTGCCACAGGCCTTCGTCGACTTCGTGCAGTTGCCGGATGATCCGCACCTCCTGGGCCCGGCTGAGATCGAGGCGAACCGCAACGCATGGACCGAGCGGTGGACAGAGATCGTGCTCCGGTGACCTGACATGGGAACGGTCCGGGAGTTGGTTCGAGCATCGGCCCGGGTGCTCTGCGTCGCCATCCCCGCCGGCTTCTTGGCCATCTTCTTCCTCTATCCGGTCGGGTCGATCCTGGTCCGCGGGATCGGTGTCGGCGGTCTCGAACGGCTGGTCGGCCTACCCGGTCGGGGGTCGTTCCGGGGCGTGGTCTGGTTCACCCTCTGGCAGGCGGTGGTCTCCACAGTCCTTGCCGTCCTCGTGGCCTGGCCGGGGGCCCACCTGCTGGCCCGACGCCGGTTCCGGGGGCGTGCGGTGCTGAGGGCGGCGGCCACCGTGCCGTTCGTCCTCCCCACCGTCGTGGTCGGAGGTGCGTTCCTGGCCCTGTTCGAGAGGTTCGGACTGTCCGATGGCTCCTTACGACTGACCCGGACGGTCGGGGCGATTCTGGCCGCCCACGTCTTCTTCAACGTGGCCATAGTGCTGCGCACGGTAGGCACCTTCTGGGAGGGCCTCGACACCCGCCCTGAGGAGCAGGCCCGTGTACTCGGGGCCACGCCGTGGCAGGCCTTCCGGTGGGTGACCCTGCCCCGTCTGTGGCCGGCGGTGGCCGCTGCGGCCTCGATCGTGTTCCTGTTCTGCTTCACCTCGTTCGGGGTGATCCTCATACTCGGCGGGCCGACACGCGCCACGTTGGAGACCGAGATCTGGCGCCACGCGGTGTTCCGTGGCGACCTTGCCTCGGCCACCGCCCTGGCCGTCGTGCAGCTCGTGGCCGTGCTGGCGATGGTCGTCGTCGCCAACGCGATGCAGCGTCGTCGTGCCGTCGGACAGGTACCGGTCCGACGGGTCCTGCCGCGGGCCAGCAGTCGGCTTCTGGTCGGAAACCTAGGGCTCATGGCCGTCGTGCTCGGCATGCCGATCGCCGTGCTGGTGGAGCGTTCGCTCACTACGGGTAGGGGGTCGGGTGCCGCATGGTCGGTGCGCAACTACGCAGCGCTGGCCGACCGGGTAGACCTGCTGCCGATCTCGGCGCTGGCGGCCCTCCGCAACTCGCTGCTCTTCGCCGTGGTTGCCGCCGGCCTGGCCGTGCTGGTTGGCGGTCTGGCGTCGCTGGTCGTGGTCCACGGCCGTCGGACCACGTCGAGGCTCTTCGACCTGGGGTTGATGATGCCCCTGGGTGCATCGGCGGTGACGGTGGGATTCGGCATGCTCATCGCTCTCGACGGGCCACCGCTGGACTTTCGGTCGTCGCGCTGGCTGGTGCCGGTTGCCCATGCCCTCATCGGCGTGCCGTTCGTGATGCGGACCGTGGTCCCCACGCTCCGGAGCATCGACCATCGACTCCGCGAGGCCGCAGCGGTACTCGGAGCCTCACCCGCACGGGTGCGACGTGACGTTGACCTTCCCATTGCCGCCCGGGCGCTCGCCGTGGGCGGCGCATTCTCCTTCGCGGTCTCCCTGGGGGAGTTCGGGGCCACCTCCTTCCTGCCCCGGCATCCCGACCGCCTGACCGCTCCGCTTGTCCTGTTCCGGTTACTGGGAACTCCTGGAGAGGCGCTGAGGGGTCAGGCCATGGCGCTTTCCGTGGTGCTGATGGTGCTGACAGCGGCTTCGGTGCTGGTCATCGAGGGCTGGGGGCGGCGCGGATCTGTCAGGGGTGACCTGTGACCCTGCGGGTCGATGGCCTGTCGGTGGCCTTCGACGGTGTTTCGGTGCTCGACGGCGTGGACCTGGAGGTGGCCGAGGGCGAGGTGCTGGTGCTCCTGGGGCCATCGGGTTGCGGCAAGAGCACCCTGCTGCGTGCCATAGCCGGTCTGGAGCGACCGTCGGCCGGCCGGATCCTCTGGGGCGACCGAGACCTGACCGACGTGGCGACCCACGAGCGCGGCTTCGGGCTGATGTTCCAGGACCATGCCCTGTTCCCTCACCGCGACGTGGCCGGCAACGTGGAGTTCGGGCTGAGGGTGGCTGGCATGCCGGCGGACCAGCGGACCCACCGGGTGGCCCGGGCGCTCCAGATGGTCGGGCTGGAGGGGTTCGGTGGCCGACGGGTCGACACGCTCTCCGGTGGCGAGGCCCAGCGGGTTGCGCTGGCCAGGTCAGTGGCCGCCGGACCCCGCCTGTTGATGCTCGACGAGCCATTCGGTTCCCTGGACCGGGTCCTGAGGGAACGCCTCACCGAGGACCTCGGGGTGTTGTTACGTCGGCTCGGCCAGGCGGTTGTCCACGTCACCCACGACCATGACGAGGCATTCGCCCTGGCTGACCGGATAGCGGTCCTGGGCGACGGTCGGATTCTCAGGATCGGTGGGCCGGCCGATGTGTGGGCGGATCCGGGCACGGTGCATGCCGCCGAGTGCCTGGGCCACGAGAACCTCGTGGTCCTGGATGGATCCGGCTGCTGTCCCCTGGGGCGACTCGGTGACGGTCCCGGCACCGTGCTGGTCCGCGGTGACCGCCTCACGGTCGACCTCGTACCGGTGGCCGGCGGTCCGGTGGCCGAGGTCCTGGGTACCACCATCCGGGGAGGTCGGACCGTCGTGGCTCTGGACCTGGGCGGGCTCCGCCTGAGGGCCTGGTCGGATGGGTCTCCGAGCATCGGCGACCGGGTCGGGGTGTCGGTGGCCGACGGGGGCGTCGTACCCCTTTCCCGGTAGTGCGCTCAGGATCAGTCGAACCGTGGGGCCAGCTCGGCCTTCACTACCTTGCCCATGGCGTTGCGGGGTAGGGAACTCACCACCACCAGACGTTCCGGAACCTTGTAGCGGGCCAGGCGGTCCCGGCAGAACGTCGTCACCTCATCGGCCAGCGTCTGCGGGTTGGTGGACCCGGACGGGACCAGGCAGGCGGCCACCACCTCCCCGAGCCTCTGGTCGGGCAGGCCGAGCACGACGGCCTCCTCCACGCCGGGATGTTCCAGCAGCACCCTCTCCACCTCCACCGGGTACACGTTGGCCCCACCCCGCAGGATCATCTCGGTACGGCGCCCACGGATCACCAGCTGGCCGTGCTCGTCCAGCAGGCCCAGGTCGCCGGTGTGGAGCATCTCGCCGCGGAGTGCCTCGGCCGAGGCCGTTCCCGAGTTCCAGTAGCCCAGCATCGGGGTCCACGTCCCGGCCCATCGTCCGTCGGCCACCGGTGCGAGGCAGATCTCGCCGGTCTCGCCGCCCGGGACCTCCCGGTCGTCTTCGTCCACTATGACCACCCGGAGCGGTTCGAGCGGGTAGCCGGCCCCGTCGTCGCGTATCGGGCGATCCACGTGCTCGCGGGTAACACCCGTGGGTGCCTCCGTGAGGCCGTAGCCGACCAGGGCACGGGTACCGAACTTTTCAAGCCAGGCCGTCCGGAGGGCTGGCGGGGTGTGTCCGGCGCCGATGATGGTCTGGGTCAGGGTCGCCAGGTCCCCACCGTCCACGTCGGGGTGAGCCACCAGGTCGTGGGCCATGGTCGGAACCAGCGTGATCCTGTTGATCCGGTGTCGGCGCACTGCGGTGGCCAGCCCGACGGCGTCGGTCCGCTCCAGCAGTACGGCGGTGGTGCCCCGCAGGAATGCCCAGAGCGGACCCAGCACCAACATGTTGAGGATCGTGAGGGCGAGCGCCGTTCCGTGGTGTTCGCCATCCACCGCCGGGTAGGCGTACCGGCTCGAGATGCCTGGCCAGAGCAGGTTGTGCTGCGAGTGGACGGCTCCCTTGGGGCGTCCGGTGGTGCCCGAGGTGTATGCGATGGCTGCCGGGGCCTGCGGGTCCACCTCGACGGTGGGGGCCGGCAGGCCCGCGTCCAGCAGCATGCCCCACTCGTCGTTGCCGGTGGAGGGGTCGACGGCGATAGTCAGCCGGCCCTCGCCGATGGCGAGCCGGTCGGGCGCCGTGATGAGGAGCTTGGCGCCGGCGTCGTCCAAGAGCCAGAGGGCCTCGTCCGCCACGAGGTTCGTGTTGATTCCCAGCCACACCGCCCCCAGCCGCTGGGTGGCCAGGAACGCCTCCACGAGGGCAGGCCGGTTCGGCAGCGAGCATGCGACCCGATCACCGGGTCCGATGCCGAGCGACGCCAGGCCGCCGGCGGCTGCCTCCACCCGGAGATCCAGGTCCGAGTAGGTGAGGATGTGGTCGTTCCATATGAGGGCGGGGCGATCAGGGTGGTCACGACACCCGGTTTCCAGGCAGGCGGAGACCGTGGACGGCCCCTCGGGGAGGGGGGCCGGTGTGGAGCGCACGACCAGGCCGTGGGCGTCCACCTGTGGAAGCGGGTGTGGCACGAACATCGAGGTTAGGACCGAGATCCGGCTGGGTGCGTTCGGTTGGTGGGTAGTGGGTCGGTGCGGCGGATCGCTGCCGGTCATTACGAGGTGGTGACGTTCTGGATGCCCGGTTAGAAGAAATGGATTCTTCGCGGATATGGTCCAATTCCTTCGGCGTGGTGACGGGTGTCACTTCACGCCGGGTAATCACATTCCGGGTAATCACATTCAACACGGAGGGAACCTTTCTTCATGAGTACTCGACTGCGTTGGTTGACGGCGCTACTGGCGACATTCACGCTGCTGGCTGGTGCCTGTGGCTCCGATGGTGGCGGCGGTGCCGCCTCTGGTAGCGGTTCGGCTGCGGCCACGACTGCTGCTCCTGCTGCGACGACAGCTGCTCCTGCTGCGACGACTGCTGCTCCTGCTGCGACTACGGCTGCTCCTGCCACTACTGCGGCTCCGGCCCAGGAAGC
>ENA-OSET01004235-OSET01004235.1-sediment-metagenome-genome-assembly--contig:-NODE-4235-length-12816-cov-34.962477_pt1 | contig 12816 bp, 8 predicted proteins | sample MGYA00237882_ERZ534229 | MGnify/ENA primary metagenome ERZ534229 (study PRJEB26408, sample SAMN06266212) | sediment metagenome | isolation source: Hudson Canyon methane seep mesocosm | place...
GGATTGCATGAAGTTCCTGTAGTAATTCTTAATAATATTAATGATGTTAAATCATTAGAGTTTTCTATTGTTGAAAATGTACAAAGACAAGATTTGAATCCAATTGAAGAAGCAAAGGGATATCAAAGATTAGTAGATGATTTTAACTATAATCAGGAAAAATCAATTGTCTATTTATCAAACTTAAGAATTTATAATGATTTGATTAAGCCAGTCAAGGATCAGGGTCCATTAAAAGAGGTCATTTCTAAAACGAAAGAATTAGTTTTGAATCACAGCCAAAGAGTTTTTACAATTGATTATGTTGGGATCAGCTATACTCGAAGTGAAAATAACCAATATGCTTATTTTTTAGAGGGTTATGATAATGAATGGAATTATGTCGAAACCACTAGAAGCGCTACCTATAAAAATATTCCAGCGGGTGACTATACTTTTATGGTTAAATCCTCAAATAATGACGGTGTTTGGAATAATATACCTACTACATTAAAAATTAAAATTCAACCAGCTTGGTGGTCAACTAAAACAGCAATTACCAGTTACTTTTTATTATTATTACTATTAGGGTATTTTATCTACAAGTTTCTAGTTACTAGAATAGAAGAAAAAAGAATTTTACAGTTAGAAAGACAAGAATACAAGCAGTTTGAGGCTCTAAATGCAAAAAAAATACATTTTTTCACAAATATTTCTCATGAATTCAGAACTCCTTTAACCCTAATTTTAACTCCGTTAGAAGATATTATTCAAAATCCAAAGAATAAATTTCCTAAAGAAATTAATGAAAAACACAATATAATTTTTAAAAATGCAAAGCGTCGCGTGCAATTATTTCAATTAATTCAAAAAGTTGTACAATTATTCGCCAGTTTGCTGCGCATCTGCTTTTTCTTTTTGAATTCGCTGATAAATCTCCTCTCTATGAACAGAAATATCCTTTGGCGCATTCACCCCAATTCTAACCTGATTACCTTTAACACCAAGAACAGTCACAGTGACGTCATCGCCAACCATTAGCGTCTCACCAACACGTCGAGTTAATATAAGCATTGTTAGTTCCTTATTATAAATTCTTCCAAAACGCTTCGCCTGAATGGACATTTAAACTCAGACCCACCAAATAGAGACTACCAAAGGCAAACTCATGATAACGAGTATTATCTAAAATACACAAAAAGAAAGTTTTTTGCGTATTTTAGTTATCTAAATTTGTTACTTCCATTCATACGAACCAAGAAGCTTTTTTCACAAAATAAAACTAGGACTCTTCTACAGTCTTCGTATCATCAAGGTCAAAAGCACTATGCAACGTCCTTACTGCTAATTCCAAATATTTTTCATCTATCACTACTGAAATTTTTATCTCAGATGTCGAAATCATCTGGATATTAATACCCTCTTCCGAAAGCACCTCAAACATTTTGGTCGCCACACCCGCATGCGACCTCATACCAACCCCTACAATTGATACTTTAGCGATATCATTATCACCAGCCGAGGTTTCAGCTTGAAGATTAATACAAACTTCATCCAAAACCGATTTCGCTCGCTTAAAGTCATTTCTGTGAACGGTAAACGTGAAATCAGTTTTTTTATCAAGCCCAACATTCTGGACAATCATATCAACTTCGATATTCTCATCACTAATTGGCCTTAAAATTTTAGAGGCAACCCCTGGAATATCCGGCACACCAACCAAAGTAAGCTTTGCTTCATCTCTATTAAATGCAATACCTGAAACCGCTGGCTGCTCCATACTTCCATCATCCTCAATTGTAATCAGTGTACCTGGCCCCTCCGTAAAACTGGACAAAACCCTCAAAGGCACCGCATATTTTCCCGCAAACTCTACAGCTCTAATTTGAAGTACTTTCGACCCCAAACTAGCCATTTCAATCATTTCTTCAAATGTTATTTTTTCCATTCGGCGAGCGTTATCAACTACACGAGGATCAGTTGTATACACCCCATCCACATCAGTATAAATTTGACACTCATCCGCCTTTAACGCTGCTGCCAAAGCCACAGCCGTTGTATCGGATCCGCCACGCCCAAGCGTTGTTATATTTCCCGTTTCGTCAACACCTTGAAAGCCTGCCACTACTATTACCCGACCTGCATCCAAGTCGGATCGCATATTATGCTCATCAATACTGACTATTCGCGCTTTAGTATGAGCTGTATTGGTGGTGATTCGAACTTGAGCGCCAGTATACGATACAGCATCACAACCTGCATGATTCAACGCCATAGAAAGCAAAGCAATTGTCACCTGCTCACCAGTAGAGACAAGTACATCCATTTCTCGCGGCGTTGGCTCTTCCATAATATCTTTGGATAGACCAATTAATCGATTCGTTTCGCCACTCATAGCAGAAACAACGACAACAATATCATCGCCCCTTTCTTTGAATCGCTTTACTTTGTCAGCAATCGCTTTTATACGCTCAGTCGTACCAACTGAAGTACCACCGTATTTTTGTACCAACAACGCCATTCAATTCACTTCCTTAAACCATAATATAAAAACAAATTAGTCTGGAATTTATACTCAGATATCAACCCACTAAAAACGCAAACAAACCGCCATACCAAAAAGCGGGCGATTATAACTTACTTTCAACCCAAATTTGAACCTTTTCTAACGCTTCTGGCAGTTTTTCAACATCTGGACCACCACCTTGAGCCATATCAGGCCGACCGCCACCTTTACCACCTAGCACAGCTGCCGTTTCTCTTACCAACTCACCTGCGGGGAATTTCTTGGAAACCTCTTTTGAAACACCAGCAATCAAAACAACTTTTCCTTGCTCTACTGTCGCTAATAGGACGACAGCTTTACCCAACTGATTTTTAAGTTTATCAACCGCATCCATCAAACCTTTACGATCAAAGCCATCCAATTGGACCGATATAACTTTTACACCTCCAACCTCAACCGCATTCGAAGCTAAGTCAGCCCCCGCATTCGAAGCAACTTTAGCTTTCAGTTTTTCAAGCTCTTTCTCTAAAACCCTAGTTCGCTCAAAAAAGGCATGGGTTTTACCTAGAAGCGCTTCACGATTACATTTAAGCAGTCCGGAAATCTCTTTAAGCTGCCTCATTGAGTCTCTATTCCATGACTCAGCGGCTGCACCAGTCAAAGCTTCAATTCTACGCACACCTGATGAAATACCACCTTCTGAAATCACAACGACGGAACCAATATCGCCTGTTCGCTGCACATGAGTACCACCACAAAGTTCTACTGAAAAGTTATCTCGCCCCATCGTTAATACACGAACATCTTCCCCATACTTCTCGCCAAATAAAGCCATCGCACCAAGCTCTTTAGCAGTTTTCATATCAGTCAATCGAGTGATAACATCTGTGTTATCCCTGATATGCTGATTAACAATCAGTTCTATTTCTTCAAGCTGCTCAGACTTAATTGACTCATAGTGCGCAAAATCAAAGCGAAGTCTATCACCATTTACCAACGAACCTTTTTGAACAACATGCTCACCAAGTACCTGCCTCAACGCAGCATGCAAAAGATGTGTAGCAGAGTGATTTAAGGCTGTTGCACCACGACACGCCTCGTTTACAGAAGCCGTGACATTTTGCCCGCCAGATAAAACACCTTCATTTACAATGCCTATGTGCAAGAAGTGCAGATCTTCTTTTTGAGTATCTTTAATTTCAATACTACCACCTTCCCAAATAAGCTTACCGGTATCACCAGCCTGCCCACCAGACTCAGCATAAAAAGGCGTTTCTTCTAAAATAACAACACATTCGTCACCCTTCTTTGCTTCCCCCTCTTTACCAGAAACAAGAACCGCCAGAACTTTAGACCCGCCTTTCAAATTATCATACCCCGTAAAGCTGGTATGACCCTCAACATCAAGCCCTTCATTATAATCAACACCAAACTTGCTAGAAGCTCGTGCACGCTCGCGCTGAGCCTCCATTGCCTGCTCATAACCATCGTAGTCGAGTGATAGATTTCGTTCACGCGCAATGTCGTTCGTTAAATCAACTGGAAACCCGTACGTATCATATAAAGTGAAAACAGTTTCACCAGGAATAACAGCCCCATTAAGACCACTTATATCCTGCTCCAGTACTTTCATACCTTTATCTAAAGTCTTAGCAAACTGCTCTTCTTCTTGCTGAAGTATTCTCTCTACTTGCGGCAGAGATACTTTTATTTCAGGATATGCCTCCCCCATAACATCAACTAATACAGCCGCCAGCTTATGAAAGAAAGATTCACTCGCGCCCAGTTTATTTCCATGCCGAACTGCACGTCGAATAATTCGTCTTAAGGTATAACCTCGACCTTCATTCGAAGGCATCACACCATCAGTAATCAAGAACACGGCTGAACGAATATGATCAACAATGACTCTTAGTGACTTTTCTTCAGTGGACACACCACCTAACAAATCAGAAGCGCCTTTCAAAAGAGCCTGAAATAAATCAATTTCATAATTACTATGAACATCTTGCATCACAGCAGCAATACGCTCCAAGCCCATTCCGGTATCCACAGAAGGCTTTGGTAAGTCTAGCGTCTGCCCATCTGCAGTACGGTTATATTGCATAAAAACAAGATTCCAGATCTCGATGTAACGATCACCATCGTCATTAGGTCCACCTGGTGGATCACCCGCAACATCCTCACCGTGATCATAAAAAATTTCAGTACACGGACCACAAGGCCCCGTATCACCCATGGACCAAAAGTTATCAGCATCTCCTAAGCGTGAGAATTTACTCTGATCTATACCGATGTCATTAAACCAGATCTCTTCAGCTTCTTTATCATCCTTATAGACGGTCACCCACAATTTATCTTTTGGAATTTTAAGCTCGACCGTCAAAAACTCCCAAGCATAGCGAATCGCTTCTTTTTTGAAGTAGTCGCCAAAACTGAAATTCCCTAGCATCTCGAAAAAAGTATGATGCCGTGCTGTATAACCGACATTTTCAAGATCATTATGCTTGCCTCCCGCACGAACACATTTCTGGGATGTGGTTGCACGGCAATAAGACCGAGTTTCTTTACCTAAAAAAGTATCTTTAAATTGATTCATACCCGCATTGGTAAACAACAAGGTAGGATCATCAGCAGGCACGAGCGAACTACTATCGACTACTTCGTGCCCTTTTTGGCCAAAGTAATTTAAAAATGCATTACGGATCTCTGCCGTTTTCATCACAACTATCACCTGTTATTTTACTTTTCTATAAGAATTTTTTCCGACTCTAGTCAGAAGATGCGGTACTCTAACACAATATAAGCAAGGTCAAAATATGACTTATTGAGGGATTTACAAGTTTTTTCTTTCCATAAAAAAAGAGAGCTAAAGCTCTCTTAGTAACAACAATAAAAACTATTCAGTTAACAGTTCAAGCAATCTTTCTGTATAGCTCGAAAAATCTTCTCTAGAAACCACACTTGATGCACCTTTTTCAATCGCTTGCTTAGTTATTGACTCCAAGACTAGCTCTCTAAAATCAAATTGCTGAGCATCAAATTTTTCGAGTAATTTTACCGATTTCTCAAACAATCCGACAACATCTATCAACGATTGGTTTTTCTTTATTGAGCCTTGCTCGGAAGCATTATTAGCCTGAGAGTAGGTACGAACTTCTTGAACCTGGACTTTCGATAAATCTAAAGAGAAACTAGCTATTTCAGAAGCATCAAACCCTACGTTTAAAGCAGAAGAAAAGGCATCCTGAAAGCGATCCTCAAAAAACAAAGATGACACCTCGCCAAGCTGAGCAAATAAATCTGATATAGCTGCCAACTCGCCTTCATCTAATTCGCCCGTCACTTCAAGCTGATAACCTTGAAACTGATTCAATTCAAAAAATAAATTCTGACCCGCAGACCGAAAGGATTCTGCGCCGGCTTGAACATAACGAAGAGAAATAGTGTCGCCATCCTGAGTCTTGAGGGTAAATTCAGAATCATGCCTAAAAGCTGATTGCGCTGAAAAACCAACTTGCCGCTCCCCGGATGATTTTGAATGAGATATGGTTTCCTGGAAAGACTGAGCACCCAGTACACTTACACTGCTTGCAGGAGCATTGCCTCCAAGCACGTCTCCTTCGACCTCCGTTTCAGGTGAAACCAAGGGCTTACCTACAGAGTCAGCATACCCTTCAAACCCATCTAGCCCTTGCCCAATTCGATCATAACCTTCATCTATCTCAGAACTTAGCTTATCCGTCATCAAACCCAAAGATTCAATATCATCCCTTGCTTGAGAAAAACCTTTTTGCACACCTTCTCGCGCTTGAGAAAGAAGGTTTGATATTCTCTCACTATCAGCACCGGACTCTAACTCTGAATTTAACCGGTTTTCAACAAACCCTAAAACCTTATTTGCAACTTCCAAAGGAGATGGAGGCCGGATAGCTGGCACCGTTTCTCGAACAGACTCATTCGTGCCACGATTAAATGAAAACTCAACACTTAATGACTGTGCCAAGATTTTATAACCGCCGTCCTCTGTTACCGAAGATGCAAAAAATTCAGTACGAGTTGAGTGAATCGAAACACGCTCAGTAAAAGCGTTTCCCTGAGATTTTGAAACAGTATTATGATGGTCGCCAGACTTATTTTTCAACAAGTCATATCGATCAGAAGATAGGAGGTCATGCCCTCCAATAAGATTATTATGCATAAGCTTACCGACCCTCTTTAAAAACTAACATGTATCTAATACTATCGACCAACATTGAAAACTCTTTAACTCAGATTTTTAATAGGAAGCAAACGCCAATTTTGATATATTTTCCCTCACGCTCACCAGACTTTAACCCATTAAAACACAGGCACTTATATATAAATGAAAAATGAATTTTCAGGACCGCACGATCAACTAATGCCTGCTTTTTTAACACGCAGACTAGCAGCACTTTTATACGACACTTTAGTCTCTACTGCACTTTTAATGTGTGTAACAGGGCTCTACATGATCATCCACGGCTTCTTTATCGGCGCGGAACAATACCAAACAATGACAGATTCAGGACAAACAACACACGACCCACTACTCTCTTCAATATTATTTATTTCATTATTTAGTTTTTTTGCTTATTTTTGGACAAAGAATGGGCAAACACTTGGTATGCAAGCCTGGCACTTACGCATTCAGAATAGCAATCACACTCACATCTCGCTATCTCAGGCGTTATTACGATTCTTAATGGCTATTGTTTCTATTGGCTCAGGTGGCTTAGGGTATTTCTGGATGCTTGTTGACAAGAAAAACAGAACATGGCAATGCATTCTTTCAGAAAGCGAAATTGTCCGCGTTCCCAAAAAATGACTCCCCCTGCTGCATAAGAGCTTCTTACAACAGGTATTTCAGTCACGCATAAAAAAACCTCAGGTAAAGAGCTGAGGTTTTTGATTACTCAGTGCTGAGCAACACAGTTAAATAAACTAAATCTTAATGAGCCGAGATAACCCAATTAGTCGTAGATTCAAGGTCAGTGATATAGATAGACCCTATTGATGAGCCGGTATCACCAAATGATATAGCACCTATGTCGATATCCCCCTTAAAACGAGTATTGATCGCAATTCCATCCACATAATTATCAGCCAAAGCACTACTCGTGGCATGTAAATTCAACACAGCATCTTTAACAGCATAAATTTCCAAGATTGAATGCGAAAAATCAAATGATGACGTTCCATCTAACCCCGTCCGATCGCCTCGCTCGTTATGAATCCGCATATCTGAAATTTGTACACCAGCTATATCGATGTACATATCCATATCCGTTATTTTTGAGTACCTGCTCCAATAAATTTTAGAATCTGCATTTCCAGATCCTGCACCCAATGGCCCAGTTCCATCGAAACCATTTCCGTTATTTTGTATGTGAAGGTCTTCTGGACCCAAATAGCCTTGTATACTTAATTGACTAATTAAAGTTGTTGTTCCAACAGCGCCCTCAGGAATACCGTCCGAGTTTATATCCAAACCTGCCGAACCAACTTCATAAGTAGAACTTGCTAGGCCTATTGCATCAATTTCAAGCCTAAAATCAACTGCATGCTCTAATACGCCTTCAGCTGTGGTGTAATCATCAGTTGATAAACGATTCGCTGTTTTATAGGCACTAAAGCCACCTTCATTCGCCCAGCCATCCGTAAAGTCGAAATGAATAACCAGATCACCATCATTATATATCTTCTTTGTATCAACAGCGGCGCCACCTCGAACGGAGTCAACACCTGAAGCAACATCAGCAAAGCGCGTATCTAAGTTCCCTTCATCCACATATAACTGTGAAATTTCTCGCATAGTCGAAAAACCATAGGCCAACTCATTGTCGCCGGCAACGGAGCCATCACCGGCAATATCAATATCAAGCCGGAGGTTATCAAATAAGATACCACCCGTCCCCGTACCGTTCCCCATTGAGTTCCCGCCCATACGCATACCTTGAATTATCAAGAAACCCGCATCTTTATAAGCAAATTCACCAATTTCCCATTGAGTCTCAACATCAATCGTTAGACCAGCCTGACCAGTCACGCCCTGTAGAGCGGAGTCATCTAACAACTGAACCTCTGCAAAAACCCCAACTGATACAGCCGAAACAGCCGTTGCTAGAATCAAGCGTTTAAAACTCTTCATAACAAGCCTCAATAGATTATTAATATACTTATCGTAAAAACATATTAATTAAGATAGCTCATTAATCTCCTTATACAATAATGTGGTGTTTTTCTGATCAACCCTTTTCATCCATAAAACAATAACTTTTAATCATTCAGTTATAAGGAAAACTTATCGAGCACGTTTTAACAACCACAACCCCACTAAAAGGCAAATTACAACAGGTATTAGCGTTGCGTAAATTGGATTAAAACCAAAAACCAAACTAGATGGCCCAAGAAGATCCTGCATATACTTAAAAAGTAAACCAACTACCACTCCCGAGAAAACCCGAAACCCCATCGTAACGGATCGCAGTGGACCAAAAACAAACGAAATAGCAACCAAAACCAAAACTCCGGTCGATACCGGCTGCAGTACTTTTTTCCAAAAAGACATCATATATTCAGCAGCATTCAAGTCCTGTTCAACTAAATATTCTGCATAGGTATATAAACCTGATATCGATAAATTATCAGGTTTCACCATCAAAACACTCAACACGGAAGGAGATAATTCTGTATTCCACTCTATAACAGGAAAATATGTCACTTTAGTTTTCTCATTTAAAAAACTTGTTTCTGTCACTCCCTCTAACAACCACTTTTCACGCTGAAAAATTGCACGTTTAGCAAAACGAGAACGCTCCAGCTGTTTTGAATCATCATAAAAATGCAATGACACACCATGAAGCACACCATTAGGTTCAACAGCATTAAAATGCATAAACACTGAACCTTCTCTGTGCCATAAGCCTTTCTGCGACACAATATTCGATTCAGCACCTTGCTTTACCGCTTTTTGGCTTTGTGCAATTTTTTCAGTATAAGGCGCGATAAACTCACCTAAAATCAAACCAATAAAAACCACAGCAATCGCAGGTTTCATTGCTGACAAGATAATACGCCCTGTCGAGATGCCTGCCGCGCGGATAACCACTAACTCGCTATTTTTAGCCATCGCACCAAGGCCCACCAAACTTCCCATAAAAGCACCTAATGGCAAATAATCATATATGCGACGGGGCAAGGTAATCATGATAAATACCAAAGCATCAACAACCTGGTAATTGCTTTTCAGCTCGTCCATTTCACCAATGAAGGCAAATAGAAAATCTAACGATATTACAATAGCCATTACCAGCAGCATCGAAGATGCAACAGATGAAACAATATACCGATCAATCCTGCGCATTATTGACCTCCTGGACCAATCGATTACGCCTAATCATCATTAGCCATTTATCTCGAGTAAGTAAAGCCAGTGAAAGCATAAGAAATATGAGATGCACCCCCCAAAGTCCAAACCACTCTGGTAACTCACCCTTCCCAAGGCTTTTACGCGCAACAATTAATAAGCCTAAATAGGCAACATAAATCATCATAGCGGGGAACAGGTGAAAGAATCGCCCCTGCCTAGGATTAACCCGGCTAACCGAAACAGCCAATAAAGTCACAATAGGTACCAGCAAAGGCAATGATATGCGCCACTGCAACAAAGCTTTCAACTCCAAGTCAGTAGACTCCCATAAAGCTTGTGTCGATATCGCTTCATCCTTCACCGAGCCTTGCTCTTCATTTTTTTCTTCTATCAAAACACCATACGACTCAAACCCAACAACTTGATAGTCTAACTCCCCTGGTCGCCCTTCATAGCTCGTCCCATTGTGAAGTTCTAAAAATCGTTCGCCCGTTTGCTCATCAATCCGCTGAGTACCTGATTCCGCATATACTAAATTCAGGGAATTATTTTTTTTCGATTTTTCAGAAATAAACACATTAAACATCGTTTTCTTATCTTCACTTAAGCCTTCGGTGTAGGTCACACTTGCGCCGGACTTAAAGCTCTGAAACTTTCCAGGAAACAACATTTCAAACTCAGTCATTTTTGACTGTTCAAAAAGCAATGACTCCACTTTCTGCATCCCTAAGGGAGTGAAAAACAGACTCATAGAGCCAACCAACAATGAAACCCCGCACGAAAAACCAAGCGTTACAGCTAATAGTCTGCGATTACTATATCCACAAGCATGTAAGACCGTCATTTCGCTTTCCAGATACATTCGCCCATAAGCCAGCAAAATCCCGATAAAGAAACCTAAAGGTAAAATAAGCTCCAGAAAACCAGGTAAGCGATAAGCCATAATTGAAAATAAAATATCGGGTGAAATACCACCTGAAGCCGCTTTTGCCAGGTACTTGATAAATCGCCCACTCATGAATACCAACAAAAGAACAAACGTCACGGCCAGCATCGAAACAAGCACTTGTTTGGCAAGATATCTAAAAATGATCAATGAATAGACCCTTTTATGGTTTAAATGTAGAAAGGTTGCTTAAATAGAAACTAAGATATCGCGTATTCTAAGCTGTAAGATCAACACAAACCACTAAGTGAGAGAAAAGAATTGAGTACAGCGTTCTTAATACCGTAAACTCCACTTTAATTAATATGACAAGCGCAAAGCCCCTTTAAAGAACATCTATAAAAAGAGACGATGAAAACAATGAATTACACCCTGCAAATAAATAACCTACTCGATACCGCAAGTGACTGCATTTGCCTACCCATTTTTAGTGATCAATCTCTTTGTAAATCAGGCCTGCAAATAGATGAAGCCTGCTCAAAAATCATTACCAAAGCCATCACTCGTTATGATATTTCAGGCGACACAGGTAAAGCATTCACACTTTCTATTGATAACCAAAACTTTAGCCGCATTTTACTTGTCGGTTTTGGAGACCCAAAAGAGATCAACACTGAAACACTTAAAAAATCGATAAGTGCCCTAAATTCACAAATCAATGACACGAATATTAAAAATCTTTGCATCGCATTTAATGACGTATCGCCAGAACTGAAACCTGAGCAAGTTATTAGGGAAACAATCACCTCGGTTGAGAACGGTCGCTATTGTTTTGATCAATTCAAAACTAAAAAAACGCCCGAAAGCCAACTTTCTGAAATTTCATTCCTATGCGATGCATCTCAAGAAACAGCGAGTGATGCAACAATTTCACTTGCTAACGCACAAGTAAAAGGCATGAATATAGCGAAAGACCTTGGTAATCTGCCTGGTAATGTATGCACGCCAAGTTACCTTGCTGAACAAGCTCAAACCCTTGCCGATAACAGCAATAATTTCAGCGTTAAAATCCTTGAGGAAGCAGATCTGGAAGCACTTAATATGGGCGCATTCCTATCTGTTTCAAAAGGTAGTATCGAACCTGGAAAGCTCATTATTCTTGAATATAAAGGTGGCAAAACAGATGACGCACCACATATTCTAGTTGGAAAAGGTATCACTTTCGACAGTGGCGGCATCAGCTTAAAGCCAGGTGCGTCCATGGACGAAATGAAATATGACATGTGTGGTGCTGCCAGCGTTATGGGCACCATGACAGCCATTGCAGCACTGCAGCCCAAACTCAACATTGTGAGCATTATTGCCAGCGCCGAGAATATGCCTGCGGGCAACGCGTCAAAGCCTGGTGATATCGTCACATCCGCTTCTGGAATCACGATTGAAATAATGAATACCGATGCCGAAGGCCGCTTAGTATTATGTGATGCATTAACCTATGCAGAGCAATACAAGCCAGCATCAGTCGTCGACATTGCAACACTAACCGGTGCATGTATCGTTGCGCTTGGACACTGTACCTCAGCCGTTATGGGCAACAATGATTCAGTTGTAAATGAATTACTGGATGCCGGAAAGCAAGCAAGCGATAAAGCTTGGCAGCTACCCATCTGGGATGACTACCAAGAACAAATAGACAGCCCTTTTGCTGACATCCAAAATATTGGAGGAAAAGGTGCCGGTAGCATTACAGCGGCTTGCTTCTTATCACGCTTCACTAAAGCATATCCTTGGGCACACCTTGATATTGCTGGTACAGCATGGGTATCTGGCGGGAAAAATAAAGGTGCGACAGGCCGTCCAGTTCCACTTCTTTTACAATATCTATTGAATAAAGAAGCTTCATGAATCGAGTCGATTTTTACTTGTTAAAAAGCAGTGCCTTCTCTGATCAAATCGGCTTTTGCTGCCGATTGTCAGAGAAAGCGCTTGCGCAAGAAAACAAGATTCATATTCAGACCAAAGACCCAATTCATAGCGATGCGTTAGATGAAG
>ENA-OSET01004236-OSET01004236.1-sediment-metagenome-genome-assembly--contig:-NODE-4236-length-12815-cov-2.331057_pt1 | contig 12815 bp, 8 predicted proteins | sample MGYA00237882_ERZ534229 | MGnify/ENA primary metagenome ERZ534229 (study PRJEB26408, sample SAMN06266212) | sediment metagenome | isolation source: Hudson Canyon methane seep mesocosm | place: USA:Hudson...
TTTAGACTTCCTGAATTGGCAATAGTATTGTTGACGAGTTCCAAACCTTGATTCGCTTGTACTTCTGTTTCTTGCATAGCGTCACTGGCTAGCGTCGCTGATTGGCTAATTTCACTGATGGAGAGCGTAATTTCCTCCATAGAAGATTTACCTTCACGCGCTTTATCTAACAAGTCATTCGTAGTTTGCTGAACTGTTTTTGAGTTGCTATCGAGTTCGTTTGCAGCGGCTAATAAAGGGCTAGAACTTTCGACGATGGTGCCAACAATGCCTGAAAGTTTCTCCATAAAGCGATTGAAATTGGTAGCCGTCATACCGAGCTCATCCTTACTATTGACTTCAATTCTATGAGTCAGGTCACCCGAGCCTTCGGATAATTCATGTAAGGAATCTCGAAGTTGGCTAGCAGTATTGCTAATAGAGCGTGCAATATAGGTGATCAGTACGGCAATTAGCGTGAAAAAAGCCAAGCTGATGGCGCTGGTTAAAAATAGTGAAGATTCACCGCTTTTCACTGCTTTGGAAATGGTGCCTTTGAATACTAAATCAATCTTTGAGTGATAGTCATCCAAGGCCAGATTAGCTTGTTTAAACAGATCTGTCTTCTGAGTTATTTTCTCTTGCAGCACTGAAAAATCAGCCTCTCCGCTGAACATTTCTTCGACGATAGGGACTGCGGTATCACGGTATTGTTTGATAGTTTGCTCGATGTTTTTTAAGTTATCTGTTCTTTCACTATCGATTTCTTGGAGTTTTTTCAGATTCCTTAGCAAGCCAGCAATGCTTGCTTCACCTTGAGTTTTTAAATCTTCTTCATCAAAACTGACGGCTTGGGTCAGAAGTTCATCGGCACGCTGCAATAAAGGGCGGGTTGTAGTGGATAGCTGAACAGAGTCGTAAATAGTTTGTTCTAGCTGGATAAGATGGTCTTGGGTTTCAAGCAGAGATGCGCGCCCGATAAACATATTGATGACTAGCGCTAAGGCATAGAAGACCAAGATGAGCATGATCTTGTGAAATACTTTTAAGTCGCTAAACCAATTCATTTTTTACATCCTATAGTGTGCTAACGTTGCTGCTGTAGTGCGCTTGCGTGGAATATTTTTTTATACTCTATTAAGAGTAGATGCTAAGCGACATAAATTCCAAAATGTTATTGTTCTCCTCGGCCTAGTATTTTCTCTACTGTCTTAAGAAGACTTAATCGGCAGAGAAAGCGAAAACTTTATTAGTTTGATGGGCGAACTAGCAAATGTTTAAACTGCGTTGGAGTGATGTTGATGTATGGTAAGAGAGTTATCGTTAAAGAGCCTGCGCGGTTGCCCGCGCAGGCTCTTATCATTGACGTAAATAACTAGAACGTCGCGAGAACCTTAACATCTGCAGTGACTTTATCAGCACTGACGTAGCCGATAATATTCGGGTTGCTTTTAATCAAGTCGATAACATCTTTATCGGTTCCAGTGTCTTTGGGGGGTTGAGCTTTCCCCGTAAACACTAGTCTTGACCAATAGGATTTTAACTGCGAGCCAGATTTACCGAGAACTTTGTCATTAAACTCTTCTCTGGTTGCACTACCTCGCTCCAGATTGACCGGAATGACTTTTGTGCCCCCAGGCAAACTTTTGGCCTTACCCAGAAAGATACGGCTGATGTCAGAGGGTGATGCGGTGTCTCCGACGCTAGGGTGTACAATGACAGCTACTTCACTCCATGCTGGTGTAGATAACAATATTGAACATACGCTAAGTAGACAAAGCGTATGAGAAAATTTAATCGTTTTAATAAGTTTCATTGCTAGGCCTCCTTAAAATACAGTATCGAGTGAAAAGTTAATTAAAGTACCATCCCCGGAACCATCTGGATCACTGTCTATTTTGTCGTCCCTGTCTGTGACCTCCACTTTAAACGAGGTGGCATCGGCAAAGTCGTAACGCATGCCAAGGGTGACCGAAGAGGACTCGCTTTCACCAATCGCGCCGATGACCGTTGCTTTTAGGTCGGTTATTCCCGCTGGGGGCACCGCGACTCCATCAGGAATGCCATCTAAAAAGCTGAGGTCATGATCGCTTTCTTGCTTTGCATAGGTGACATGAAAGGTAAAGTCATCAATACGTTTACCTAGCATCACATACCAGGCGCTATCGTCACCAATGAATGATTGGTTTTGTTGGTTGATTTCAGTGTACTCGGTGTTAAATAACCAGTCATTGTAGTCAACTAATGCTGCCACCCCGTAGAAGGCTGCAGATTCTTGATCGATTTCCAAGGCACTCGCTTCATCGCTGAAGCCGACGCCATCAAGCACCCCAATCAAGCCAGCAAGATCTGCAGGACTTTCGATGTCGACTTTGGCGTAATTATAGGAAACACGTAGGGTTAACCAGTCACGGGTAAATGATGCGTTAAGACCAGTGAAATTTGAGAGATCAATTTCGACATCTTCGCCACCTAACGAGGTTTCATCTGTCAGTCGGCCATAATAGGCCTGAAAAGTAGTATCCCATTCACCAAGCGATGTACGGTAAAGCGTATCGACACCTTCAACAGTATTAAATATAAAACGATAAACTTCGCTCGGGGGAGTTATCCAAGGATAGGCATAGCCAACGTCTAGAAAATCTGAGTAAGGAAAAAAAGGTGCGCGTAAACGGCCAATTCTGACATCCCAATCGTCGTTAGCGGCGTAAGTTAAATAGGCCCACTCGCCCTCAACATTATAGTCATTGCTGCCTTTGGCCAAAAGTTGGCCGGTGACGCTGACTTTGTCATTAACCTGAGCCGAGACTTGTAAACCAAATTTGACGACCGGGTCAGCCTGAAACTCTTGATCATAGCCTCTGTAGGTTGACGTATGGTTATCTCCGCTGTACCAACCTCCGCCTACCGATGCGAAGCCGTTCATCGAGATGTCTTCGATGGCTGAGACTTGGGTGGATGAACATGCAATACTGGCTAATAGGGCTCGCCAAGCAAGGGGGTGGAGTTTTTTCATATTGTTTCTCTTCGGCTTATGGATTTGTTCCATCTATCAATAAAGTTAAGAAAAGCTTGTTTGTCAAAGAATTGCATAATAAATGGGGTAATGTCTGGGGGGTTTATTAGTAGCCGATTGTGATGTGCGGGGGCCGAACTCCGTTATGTGCCCAAAGGTTTGATTCTTCGACAGTATTGCTCGCAGCTTCTACACTTCATTGATGCATAGGGACAACAAGGTACGTTACTAGTGACTGATTTGAACGATGATTTGATGTTTGCGGATGAATCTCAGCCAGAGGAGAGACGCTCAAACACACCAACATGGAAAGTACTGATTGTGGACGATGAACACGATGTGCATGAATCTACTTGCTTGGCACTAGGCCGCGAAAAAGTATGTGGTCGTGCCCTCAATTTTGTTCACGCTTACAGCTCAGAAGAAGCCAAAACTATTCTTAGAGATCAAACAGATTTCGCTGTCATCCTTCTGGATGTGGTGATGGAAAGTGAGCATGCGGGCTTAGAGCTGGTTCATTTTATTCGTGATGATTGTGATATTCGCGATAGTCGGATCATTTTACGCACGGGGCAGCCTGGTTATGCGCCAGAGCTTGAAACCATCGCTAAATATGAAATTAATGACTACAAATCAAAGTCCGAGTTAACGCGTAACAAACTCTTTACTACCTTGACGGCAGCCGTTCGTTCTTACTCTCAGATTCGGGCTTTAGAATTGAGTAAAAAAGGTCTGGAAACCATTATTCGAGCCTCCAAAGAATTGTTGTATTTACGGGGCTTTAGTGAATTTGCTAATGGCATCATCACACAACTGGCCGGTTTACTACATTTGCCTGAAGACGGCTTAGTGTGCGTCAGAAAGTGTCGCGCGAACCCCATTGAACGGACTGATTTGAAAGTGATTGCAGCTGCCGGTGAATCCGTACGTTATATGATGCAGCCGATCACTAATATTGACTCTGAAGAGGTGGTTGAGCTGATTTATCAGGCAGCCCTTAGTAAAGAAAATATTTTTCATAACGAGAGCACTTGCCTGTATTTTTCTTCACCTGATGACTCGGAAATGTTGGTGTATTTGGCGGCAGGGGTCGACGCTGGCCCAGAGGCGGTTCAGCTACTGGAATTGTTTTCAACCAACATTGGCGCCTGTATTGATAATTTAAGTTTGTTAGAGCAGCGCCACGAATATGCCTATCGTGATCAGCTATTAGGTATTCCTAATCGACTATCGTTTCTTCAAGCCGTTGAGCTTCACTTACAACAGCGTACGCCAGATTTAATGGCCGTATTAATCGATATTGATCAGTTTGGCGCACTTAATGACACAATCGGCACAGGCAATGGCGATTTACTATTGAAGCTGGTGTCAGACCGTTTGCACCATCGCTACGCTGACCATCTAGTGGCGCGAATATCGGGGGATACCTTTGCCTTACTTGGCGATGAAAGTATGCTTTCTCCAGATTCAGTGCTGAAAGTTTTTGATACGCCCTTTGTTTGTGATAATGCTGAGCACACTTTAAGTGCGACCCAGGGGCGTGTACGCGTCGAAGGTCAAGAAGCAGCCACGGATGTGATCGCACAGGCAAATGTCGCCTTAAAGCGAGCTAAGCAAACCTTACGGGGCGGCTTTCAGGATTTCCATTTGGATATGTTGAAAGAGACCGAGAGCCGTGTTCATTTGCTACAGAATCTACGCCATGCCTTCGATCGGGAGCGCTTGTTTATGGTGTACCAGCCCAAGGTTCATACCGCCTCTGGAAACGTCATGGGCTTTGAGGCCTTGATGCGCTGGAAAACGGACTCTGGCGCGTATATCGGGCCAATGGAGTTTATTCCAATTGCGGAATCATCCGGTTTAATAGTGCCCTTGGGCGAATGGGCTATGCGTGCGGCTTTGGTGAAAATGGGCCAATTAAGAGAATCGACAGGTCTGGACTTGAGTGTGGCGGTAAATGTTTCAATGGTGCAATTTGCACACCCTAACTTTCTTGCAATGATCGATGCAGCACTTGAATTTGCCGATGCAGATAGCAGTTGGTTGGAAATAGAGATTACTGAATCTTTCGCTATGCACGACCTGGAAGCTGTTCAAAAGTTAATTACCGCCATCCATGAACGCGGTATTCGGATTAGTATCGATGACTTTGGAACCGGCTTTTCATCATTGAATTATTTGGCGTCCTTGGATGTGCATAGCCTAAAAATAGATAAATCCTTTATCGACAAAATTGACGAGCAGAATATGGATACGAGAATTCCTGAAACGATTTTGCGTTTAGGTCAATTGTTGAAGTTAGATGTCGTTGCGGAAGGTGTTGAAACGGAATTTCAGGCGCAATGGCTTAAGGATAATGGTTGTGACTATTGCCAAGGCTACTTGTTTGCCAAGCCAATTCCTCGAGATGAGGTAGAGGCCTGGATGCAAAACTATATTAACTCTAGACAGTTAACCGTAGATGGGACAAATTCAGATGATTAAATTGAATGGCTTTTCTGTCGCGCGTCGTTTAGCGCTAACTTTGTCATTATGTATGGTCATTTCCTCGTGCTCGGAAACCGAGCCTTGGCGTTTTGGTTTTGTTGGCGGTCTTTCCGGGCGTATATCGGACTTAGGCGGCCCGGCTCGAAATGGCATGTTATTGGCTGTGGAAGAAATTAATGCATTGGGTGGTATTGATGGTCGCCAGGTTGAGGCTGTTATTAAGGATGACCAACAAAATCCAGAGCTTGCAAAGACGGCGGTACAACAGCTTCTAGCACAGTCTGTTGATGTCATTATCGGGCCGGTTACCAGTTCGATGGCGGTCTCTGTTGTTGATTTGGCGAATCAGGCTGAAACATTGATGATGGGAGTTACGGTAACCACCAATGATTTATCAGGGAAAAACGATTTCTTCTTGCGTACATTATCCGCCACGGCTGTGCACGCCGCTGAAGTGGCTGATTATGTTTATGATGTGCTCGGCATACGTAGCTTTTCTGTTGTTTATGACTTAAAAAACAAGAGCTACTCACAAGGCTGGGCGAACGATTTTAGTCATAAGTTTAAAGCAAAGGGGGGGCTTAGTAAGCAGGTGCTTGGTTTTGAATCTGGACAGCCGGAAGAGCTTCCAAAAATAGCTACCCGTTTGTTGGAGGGCGGCCCGGAAATGGTGCTGTTCGTCACTAACTCGGTCGATGCTGCACTATTGGCGAAGCTGGTAAGAAGCCAAAATGAGTCAGTAACTATTGGCACCTCAGAATGGGCAGGAACAGAACGATTGGTTGAAATGGGCGGGAAGTATGTTGAAGGTGCTATTGTGCCGCAGTACTTGGATCGGGAGAGCCAAGAGCCTGCATATCTGGTGTTTTTAGAGAGTTATCGTAAACGTTTTAATCAGGAACCTGGTTTCCCAGGAATGATCGCCTATAACGTTACCAAGACAGTGATTAGTACCTTACTTGAGCATCCAAATGCTAAGGCGCTCAAGCAGAACATTCTCAACACTGGACGTTTTCCCTCTGTTCAAGGTGAACTCATATTTGATGAGTTCGGTGACGCTAGGAGCAAAACCTATATCACTATGGTTAAAGACGGTAAATTTAAAGTACAGGTCGAACTTTAATGGCTAAGTATCGTCCCTTAGCAACAGCCCTGCTCAGACAGTTAATTCTTGTCGCTGTGGTGCCGTTTTTCGTCACGGCGGCTTTTTTTGTGTGGCAATTATATCCAGAGCTAGCTCAGAATTCGGCCGATCAACATCAGGTGTTGGCGAAAGTCTTAGCTAATGAAAGTGAGCTTTATATCCGGGGTGCAGAGGAGCAAATCGATTCTCTGGAAGATTTTTTGGCAGATCTTCCAGAGACACATAACGATGAATTTTTACGGAAACGTCTGGATCGCTTTGTGCAAAATAGTAACCATTTCGATGCAATTTATTTTGTGGATACGAGCGCCAGCATTACACACATTAGTATTCATGGCGCAGATCAGGCCGCCATAACAGCATTATATTCTGGCGTCGATATGTCACTGACGCCGCTCTATCAAAAGCGTGGAAAACTTATCAAATCTGGGTGGTCGAATGCGTTTTTGTCGGTGGTTACCGGGCGTTTGTCGATTGCCTATATGGTTTTGATTGACTCGAGAGAAGGTCGGAAAAAGTTGGTGGCAGAACTTGCCATTGACCGTTTATCAAAGCTAAGTAACCATCTAGCCGAAAGTGATTATTTAGTGATGATTCTTGATCAGTCTGCGCAGCTGATTTCACACCCTAACCCCGATTTCAGCCAACAACAAATTAACCTTAGTAACCTACCTTTCTTTCAAAAAACAGCTCAGCAAGACCTTGCCTCTAGCCGTTTTCAACTGGATGGTATCGAGTATTTTGGTACCGTTCTTAGTATGGACACGCCGCGTTGGTATGTCGTGGTGGCGCAAAGTGAGAAAGCATTCACCGCCTCGCTGTATACAATCTTGGAAAAATGGTTGGTAGCTATCGTAGTGGCGGTTTTATTGGCGCTCTGGATGGCTTATCGCCGCTCGCTGGCATTTTCCAAACGCTTCCACGTATTAAATGAACTCGCGACTGAAGTGGCGTTAGGGCGTTACACCCATTCAAAGCTAGAGATAGAAATACAAGAATTTCGGGAGTTGTCCGAAAACCTGATAACGATGGCTAAGGCGATCGAAGATCGTGAAAACGTATTGCAAGCTAAGGAGCAACAGTTACGTAATACTTTGGAAAAAGCACCCAATGTGGCGGTGCAATGGTATGACGAATTTGGCACCGTTGTGTATTGGAATGATGCTTCAGAGAAAATTTTCGGTTACGCCCGTGAGGACGCGATGGGGCTTACTCTGGACAAGCTAATGTTTGATGCCGCAGCGACCGCGAAATTTGGTGCAACACTCAAAAATGTGGTTTTGAAAAAAGGCTCTGATCACGACTTTAATTTGCCATTTCGACATAAGCTTGGCGGGAAAGGAAAGATCTTGGGTGCTGTGTTTAGCATTTCCAGCCAAGACGGGAAGGCGCTGTTAGTCAGCATGTCGACGGACATCACCAAACAAAGTAATGCCGAGGAAAGTATTCGAAAACTAAACTCAGAGCTGGAAGCGCGTGTTGAATTGCGTACGAGTGACTTAAAAGCGACGAATAACGAGTTGAACGAAACACTGGATACCTTGAATAATACCGTGACCCAACTGGTTCACTCAGAGAAGCTAGCGGCATTAGGTAGTCTTGTCGCAGGCGTTGCACATGAGCTGAATACGCCGATTGGTAATGCGCTTATGGCTGCGACGAGTCTCAGTGATTTCGCGCGAGATATCGATGCTAAATTTAGAGACGGCTCAATGGCAAAGTCGACCTTTGAACAGTTCTTATCTGATGCACAGTCAGCGGCTGGAATTACCTATCGAAATTTGGAAAAAGCCTCGGAGCTGATCAGTAGTTTCAAGCATGTTGCCGTCGATCAAAGTAGCTCACAGCGGCGGCAATTTCATTTATCGGAGTTAGTCAATGAAGTATTGATGACCCTGCATCCGCAAACCAAGCTACAAGCTATTGATATTGATGTTTGTATATCACCTTATATCGAGCTCGATAGCTATCCTGGGCCCTTGGGGCAAGTGATTAGCAACCTCGTGATGAATGCATTTGTGCATGCCTTTTGTCAGGATGAAAGGACTGAAGAGCGAGGGTCGGGCGAGCAGGGTAGAGTAGAAATACATGCCCAACAAGAGAAACTGCAGGTTGTTTTGGCCGTTAAAGATAACGGCTCAGGAATTTCTGACGATGCGCTAAACAAAATTTTTGATCCATTCTATACCTCTCGCTTGGGGAAGGGAGGGAGCGGTTTAGGCCTGCATATCGTGCATAATATCGTAGAGGAGGTGTTGGGCGGTCAGATTAAGGTCGACTCTAAACTTGAACATGGCACGAGCTTCACAATTAGTATTCCTTTAGTCAGTCCTTACAATTAGTCAGCCTTTCAATCGATGAGAGGTTATAACCAATTTAGGCCTCCAATCTAGTTAAACAGTCACGTGCCGCATCAGACGAATAGAAGGTCTCCAAGCGGCGTCGAAGAAAGCTTTCCAGTTGGCCGTTGGCTTTTAAGGCAGCGAGCGCATCGGGTGCGAAGGCGCTTACTTCGGTCATGATGCGTTCTGGCGTGATCAATAAGTCGTCGAGCAGTAGGCCAAGGTTTGCGCTACCGTACTTGTCATAAAAATAATCGACGATGAGCTCATAGCAGTTTTTGAAGTAATCAGTTGTGCGAAAACTCAACCAAAACTCATAGCCCAGTACCACGAATTCGGATAAGTCGATGCTATCCATGCCTTGCTGAAAGTCGTTCATGGATTTGTTTTCCAGAGTATCCCAGAGCTCCATTGCAGACGCTTTGATATCTTCTTCGGTGAGTGAGTTTTCAAGAAACTCTTTACTCTCATGCAATAAAAATGACAAATTATCACTGATATATGCTCTCACGCTGTCTTCGACGGCACCTTCAAGCTTTGGCGCTGTCTTGTCGATCATACGTTTACCGAACTTGAGCATTGAAGAAACGCCCGGCACATTTTTGCTGAGCACGTTTGCGTCGTAAACATAGCGTATGATTGCTTGATAGAGCACACCAGAAATCAGGTCACGATAAATAGGTAGGTCGATCACATGGTCAATACCATTTCTTCGTTGCTCTGGTAGCTCAAGCAGCTTGTCGATGAACTCCTCAAATTGTGTAGATGAGATAACCTCTTTTAACAGGGTTTTCTTGTGTTGTGTTGAAGTAAATAAATGCGTGGCCGCTTCGCCGGCTATTTCGGCAATAGCACCGGGTACATCATGCTCAACAACATTGCGGGAGATCACAGCTTTGACTTGTTCAGCAGAGACGATTTGGTCGAGCCTTAAGGTTCTGGCACTTACAAGCTGAAGGTTGAGCTCTTCCTGTACCCAAGTGATAAAGGCTTTGGTATCGAAGAGTGCCATCTCATGGCGCACATGAAGATCTAGAAGCTTGTCGGCCATTTGCTTGGCAGTGGATTCGACCTTAGGCTTTTGGGTTTTATTTACGGTTGCCATGTTTTTGTCCTGATGTCAGCGATCGCGAGAACGCTGTTAGTGCATTTATTATCGATTGAAGACCAGCTTCTATCTATCGGTTGAAGGCTAGCTTCAATGGCTTTGAAAACAATTTAGATAGTGGGTTGCTCTTTGGCGGCAGTGAATAATGCGCTACCCGTGCGTACACTGTCTTGAGCTGACTTCCAAAGCGGCCAGTGTTATAGGGTATATCATATTTATGACACAGTTTTTCTATTTTTGGTGCAATTTCCGGATAGCGATGGGCGGGAATATCCGGGAACATGTGATGCTCAATTTGGTAGCTCAGATGGCCACTCATAATGTGTAGCCATTTACCGCCAGTGAAGTTGCTCGAGCCTAGCAACTGTCGATAATACCATTGACCACGGCTCTCATTTTGACAATCCGCTTCGTCGAAGGTTTGTGCATCTTCGGTGAAATGGCCGCAGAATATAATGGTCGATGACCATAGATTGCGAGCTAGGTTAGCCAAGCCATTTCCCAGTGCTACTTTCGGCGCAAACGGCCCGGCAAGCATGGGAAATACGATATAGTCTTTACTGATTTGTTTTCCGGCTTTTTTGGCGAAACCTTTCAGGAAAGGGAGCTTTTCTTTGAGACTCACTTCGCCACTTTTTAGCTTGTCAAATTCCAGCTCATGCAGCGCAACGCCATACTGGAAGAAGGCACTTAGCAGGCCGTACTGAGCAAATTGAGTCAAGTGCCAGGGTCGCCAAGGTGTATCATCAGTTAAGCGCAGCACAGCATAACCATAGTCGCGGTCTTTACCGATAATATTAGTGTAAGTATGGTGTTCGTAATTGTGTGTTCTACGCCATGATTCCGAATCACAAGCATTATCCCATTCGTAGCTTTGGGACTGCAGTTCTGGGTCGTTGCTCCAATCGTATTGACCGTGCATGATGTTATGGCCGATCTCCATATTTTCTAAAATTTTGGATGCTGATAATAAGCCTACGCCTGCTGCCCAAGTCACTGGATTCAAACTGAAATGGATGAGCGCCCGACCAGCAATTTCACTCTGCTTTTGTTTGCGCATCATGCTGTGAATGTGGTCAACATCGCGTTGCCCCAAATCCGCTAGTACTTCTTTTCGAACCTGATCTAATTCTTTACCAAAGGCCTCTAATTCGCTTTCGGTAAGAGTATCTAAAGGTTTTGTTTGCATATCCATGTTCATTCTCCAGCTGAGCTCATGACACCGTACAAAGGTCTCAAGGTTTTAACTCAGCTTACTGTGTTTGCTAAAGGGTTAAGTTTGTCGCGCGCTATGAAATTAAAATGGTGTCAATCATGCGTTTATTTACTCCAACAATTGCTCCAATACATTTGCGACAACAAGTCGTACTTACAAATCACCAGGTCTCGATAGACACATCGCCAATAGGGACGGAAATACACGCTTGTATCTGCTGTTGGGCTTCGGGGATTATTTCACCGCTCAAAGTATTCAATACCTGGCCAGACGTTTTGCTGCATTTGCACTCGTGACAGATACCGCTACGGCAGCCATATTTGGGTTTTAAACCCGCGCTTTCAGCAAGTTCCAAAAGAGTTTGTTCACCCTTGGATTCGATCGTTTTCCCCGAAGCCGAAAAGCTAATTCGACCCAGAGCGGAATTGGAGTCTTTTGCGTTTAAATAGTCGCTGAGGGCTAAGGTGGTCGATGGTGTACCGAAGGCTTCTGACTTAATATCTTTTTTTGCTATGCCCAAAGTACTAGCCGCATTCCGAACGGTATCCATGAAGCCTTGCGGTCCACAGATATACCATTGATATTTGGTGATATTCGGGCAATCTTCTTTCAGCACTTGCTCCGTCACACGACCTTGAGTGTCGGTAAAGTGGGGCAAAAAGAAAAAACCAGGTAATGACGCTGCTAGATGATTCAGCCGGTCGAAAAATATCATTTCAGATTTCGATTTGGCGAAATAGATCAAGTGTATAGTCTGCTGGTTTTTATACAGTGCTCTATGTTCTGCCAGTGCTTCCAGCATCGCCATAATCGGGGTGATACCACTTCCAGCAGCGACGAATAGCAATGGTTTTCTACTTGGCTTTTTGCTCAGTTTGGGCAAGGATGTTTTCGTTCGCTGGCGATTTATAAAGATGCTATCAAGAGTGAAATCTCCTGTGGCGGCATCAATATGAATCAAGTCGCCGATTGAAAGTTGCTCATGTAAATAATTCGAGACAAGGCCATTCTCTACACGTTTAATGGTGATGCGAATGGTGTTTGCGCACTTAAATTCATAGGGTGTAGAAGAAATGGAATAGTGGCGACGATGGCGCACGCCGTTAATGTCGATTTCGACAGGGACATATTGGCCGGGAGTATAGCCTTTCCAATGAATCGATGGCCGCAGTACCAATGTGCGCGTTTGCCGGGTCTCTTCGATAATGTCGATGACTTCAGCGCCCATGCGATTTGCGGCAAATAACGGATCGAACTCATTTAGCAGAAAGTTGGTATAGCTTTGAAATGCCCCTGCTGACTGTAAAATATTTGATGAGAAAGTAGAGCTTGTTAGCCGCATCGGGTGCCTCGCTTAAAGTCATATTGGTGTGCAAGTGTTCACTAATGTAAGTCAATTAATGATTTCAGTCAACACTTGTACACCAATTATATGATCATTAACTGATCGCATCTTATGCTTTAAGGTGGTATTAGCTTTAAATTAGGAGGATGTTTCGCTATAGTTGCTTTCGTTGCGACAG
>ENA-OSET01004237-OSET01004237.1-sediment-metagenome-genome-assembly--contig:-NODE-4237-length-12813-cov-3.117619_pt1 | contig 12813 bp, 17 predicted proteins | sample MGYA00237882_ERZ534229 | MGnify/ENA primary metagenome ERZ534229 (study PRJEB26408, sample SAMN06266212) | sediment metagenome | isolation source: Hudson Canyon methane seep mesocosm | place...
CAATGCCAACACCGCATTTAACACCGCAGGAAAAGATTTAATTATTAATCCACTACTCGAAAAATTGGTAGGTAATAATTTAGATAGCCAGCCTTCAGATAGCGCTGTAAGTACAGAATTGAGCAACTTAATTGACACATTAACAACATGTAGCGCCGGTAATAGCTGCGCAAGTGACCGAACTGAAACCGTTGTAAAAGCTACCTGCGCTGCTGTGCTTGGTAGTGCTATTACTCTGGTTCAATAGAAGGACGATACAATGTTTATAAAACCAACATTAGCGCAAACAATCGCCATCAATGCGCCATTAAAGCATGCGGATCATGCACGCCCTAAATCCCGAAGGGAATTTATTTCTCAAGGTTTTATGGCCGGTTCAGCAAGCGTTTTTGGTTCGTCAATTTTCAGCTTATTTGGCAACCCAAGCTCAGCCTCCGCAGCGCTTTCTTCTGATTTAGAAGCCTTAAAAACCAGTTGTGGTATTTCTGCTCAAGGAGCAGGTAAAGTTCCTTTTTTCTGCTTTGACTTAGCAGGAGGCGCTAATATTTCAGGCTCCAACGTGCTTGTAGGCGGCCGTGGCGGCCAGCGTGATTTTTTAAGTACGGCAGGCTACAGTAAGCTCGGCTTACCAGGCGACATGGTACCAAATGCAGTTAACCCTGATGATATGACAAGTAGTTTTGTTAATGAAGAACTGGGCTTAGCCTTCCACTCTGACAGTGCCTTTCTAAGAGGTATTCTACAAAGTACCACTGCAGGAACCCGCGCTTTAACAAACGGCGTTGTAATACCTGCACGCTCTGATAACGATTCCGGCAACAACCCACACAATCCCATGTATGGCATTTATGGTGCAGGCGCAAAAGGCTCATTACTCGATTTAATAGGCTCACGTAGTTCAGACTCCGGTGGCAACTCAATGTCACCCATGGACATGATTAATCCAGAAGTCAGACCAACAAAAGTTGATCGCCCTACCGATGTAACCGGCTTAGTGGATGTCGGCGATTTAGTGGGCCTACTCAGCCAAGAAGATGCTGTCGCTGTAATGGAATCTATCCAAAGAATCAGCGATAGTAAAATGGACCAAGTGAGTACTGAAATAACCAAAGATGAAGTAGTAAAAGATCTAGTTCGTTGTGGTTATGTTAAAAGTGCTGATATTGCAGACCGTTTTGGCGATCCCACCTCACTTAACCCTGCTGTAGATCCAGATATCGTTGGGCCGACTGGAATTTTCTCTCAAACTGAATTCGATAGTGATGGCGAATTTAGAAAAACAGCCTCTGTAATGAAACTAGTGGCCAACGGTTATGCTGGCGCAGGCACCATTACCATGGGTGGTTACGATTACCACACAGGAAACCGAAGCACTGGCGAACTACGTGATGAACGTGCAGGTCGCTGCATTGGCGCTTGTCTTGAGTATGCAAAAGCGATTGGAAAACCCATCATGATTTATGTATTCAGTGATGGCTCTGTCGCCAGTAACGGCATGATAGACAACTCGGTTGAAGGTCGAGGAAAAGGTGTTTGGACAGGCGACAATTCATCCACTGCAGCCGCGTTTTATTTGGTATATAACCCTAACGGCCAACCCGTCGCTAGAAATAACAACCAAATTGGCTATATGCGTAGTGATGCATCCGTGGAGACATCTTCTAGCCCTGCCGCAAATAACGTAAACCAGCTCGTACAAACTGTATTACTTAACTACATGGCCTTACATGGTGAACAAGGAGATTTTGCCTCCAAGTTCCCGAACCACGGCCTAGGCAATACTACACTTCAGGATAGTTTGATCGGTATGGAAACGCTACTGAGCGGCTAGTAGGTAATCTACTAAAAAGTTACTAATAAACACTATAGCGGGGCTGGTGGCATTAGCCCTTCAGAAAAATGTAATTGACGCTGGGCATCAATAATAATCACATCGATGCCCGTTAAACGATTGACCATCGCCAGCCCCTTCTCAACACCTAAAACAAATATTGCCGTTGAAAGACCATCTGTCTTCATTGTATCAGGGCCAATCACCGAAACACTTTGAATGCCAGCCACTGGGCGCCCTGTTTTTGGTGCTATGATATGGTGAATACGCTCACCATGATCATCTATAAAAAATCGCTCATAGTCGCCCGAAGTAGAAATCGAAACATCAGATAAGGGTAAAGCAACAACCTGCTTATTTTTATTTAATTTTGCTCTAGGGTCTTTAATACCAACAATCCAAGGTTTACCTTTCTTATCCCCAAGCAAGCGCATATCCCCTCCGGCACTTAAGCGCGCATACAGCACTCCGGCTTGCTTCAAAATTTGAATGCCTTGATCAACTGCATAGCCTTTTGCAATACCGCCCAAATCAATCTTGACATTAGGGTGTGTAAAACGAATCGTTTGTTTTTCCGCATCCAGTTGAACATGCCGAAAATCAACGGCCTTCATCTGTTGCTCTATTTCTAAATTAGTTGGAGCCTGGCGCTGACGAAAATCATATAAATAGCCTACTGACGCAAAGGTCATATCAAATGCGCCAGCACTCAGTACCGATACTTTCAGAGAACTTTGTAACACCTTAAATAAATCAGCAGAAACAGGCAAAGTTTGCTCTCCCGCCAAGCGATTAATCATAGACAGCTCTGAAGTATCACCATAACGAGTCATAACCGCTTCAATACGGTCAAATTCACCAAATACGCGCTGGCTTAGCTCTTTTGCTTTTATTTTGTCATCAAACCAGAACTCTAAATCTAACGTAGTCGTCATGGCTGTAGAGGTAAAGTCATGCCATTGCGCTTGTGTAAAAGGAAGGTAAGCACAACAAAACACGACAACAATAAAACGAAATATAATGCGCATAAATTTCTGTAAGTCTTAGTACGTAAAAGAGAAAAGCCAGTTTAAATAAATAATCAAAGACTCGTTATAACAAATAGTTTACCGCTTTATTCAAACTGCTGAGACGTCTTATCAGCCATAATAAAGTCATTATTGTGTAAACCTTTAATAATATGACTCCACCATATAACTATCACTGACCCATACTCTAAAATAATTTTCGGATGATGGTTTACGGACTCCGCAATACTCGCGACTTCATTTGTAAATTTAACCGCTTCTGTATAATTTTTAAAGTTAAACACTCGCTTCAATTGTTGAATATCTCCGTCAACAATTAAATCCCAACCTTTTATTTCAAGCATCAATACTGATATTTCATCAGCAGAAAGCTTTTTCACACCTTTACTGCAAGCTTCACAGGTTAATTCTGCTAATCTACTCATAATGAACATCCTTAATTAATATGACTAGCGCCTGTATACAGGTCGCGAAGAATGAAAATTGCCTTTAGTCAGCCATATTACTGTAAATTTGATCATGGACAGCAGGTATATTTAGCCACCGCACGCTCACTTTGACGCATGACACTACTCGCAGTGAAAGTAAACGATGCATCGAATGGAGCGCCAGTGGTTTTAAGCATTTTAGCTGTCCATGTATTACATGTATTTGTAATAAAGTAATATCCCTCACCTCGATAAAACAAGCTTCTGCCGTAAATACCCTGTCCTGTTTTTATCACTCGCCCATGCTCCCGTCTAAATGACTCAGAGACCGTTTGCTTTAGGTTTGATAACCCGTTTTTCGAAATATTCATTGCGATGACTTCACTTTGAGAAAAGTATTTAAGTGGCGACTCAGGTAAAGATACAACGTGTATAACACTCTCTGTTGGCCATAAAATAGCGTTTATTGTTAAAAGGCTGGTAATTTCTTTAGCTTCATAAAAACCTTCATCCCCCCAACCTAATTCATAGTATTCGCTTTTACCAAAATGCTCTTCTAGGAAAGATAGCTCATCGCCTAACTCATTTCCCTCGATCACAATACCGGTATGCCAGCCATGGTTTACGACAAATATCGTGACCTCCTCCTCTACGTTTAAAGGCAAATTATCCCACGACATAAATGCACTACAAGCAGACAAAGTGAAGGCGTAAAAAGCGAATAAAATGCTTAAGTACATATTACCTCCACAACGCAAAAAGAAGCGATAATACAAGGCTAACGTATTACTCCAACAGTGAACACTGGATTTTGCAAAGCATGAACAAGGGTAAAGTATAGCAACGATTAAGCTTATATACGTTTAGGCAGGTTTTAACAAAATACTCAAACTTACATATAAATTAAACAAGATCAAAATCCTTTAGATCTTGTAACCCAAACTAATGTAGACACCATGAACAACACAACGAAAGCGACAGCCTGCTTTCTGACGCTGATTAGATCACTTTATAAAATACCTTTTCTATAAGAAATTAAGATAAAAGCTTATAACATTCGACTCTGATTGATATAACCATTTACTACCGAGAAGAACTTCTTTAAAACGATAAAATATTACTCTGTCACCAGCCTCATCATCTAAATCATAGGTTACTTTTACAATTACATTTTTTGGAGAAGAGAAATCCAACACCGGATAACTCGTTGCAACAGCTGAAATATTTATTTTAGCTTTTAGAATTGAACTTGTACCCTCTTCAATAGCTTCCAAATCGGTTTGTTTTAAAACCGTTTTTAGCCTTGCAACCTGGTTCGGATAAAATTCTGACATCAATTGAACTTCCAAAGCACTCCGTAGCGCTTCATCGGTATTTTGCCCCATGGTCGTTAACCTTATTAAAACGACAGCCAACAAAATTACAGCTACAATAATTGCATTCAAACCCGATATTTTAATGGTTTTCTCAGTCATTACTTAAACCCCATAAACATATAAGAAATTTCGCTCAGTTCTACTCATTTCATAATTTTAAGAACGTCTTTTTGGAAATTTATTGCTTAATAAAGCATAGGACTGTCCGAACAAAATACAAGAACAGCAAATTACTACCATTAAAAATTTTACTGTTGAGCATTAATGACTAAACAATCGGCCGAAAACTGATTAGCTGTAGCTGTCTTGTTGCTTGCTAGAAAATAACACCATCTCAGCGAAACGAGGATCGCGAGTCTAATAGGCTCTTTATTATAAAATACTGAAATTATCCATTTTCTAGGAGGTTTCTTCCTGCTCAGGTTGTATATATACTAACCAATCATAAAACTAAACATACGCAGTTTTAGGGAGGAATCATGAAGAGATTTAGCATTCCATATTGGCTTATTGTCGTCGCCTGTTCACTACTCGTTAATGTTAGCAATGCCTACGTCATATCACCAAGCGGTGTTAGCGGCCTTGAAGTGGAAGGTTATGGCTTTTACGACCTTAATATTGGCGATGGCATTTATACTGAGGTTTACGCTGATCACGCCGATTGGAACGCGGCATACGCGGCAGAGGCTAATGCGGTATCCACTGCCCTGCTGGACGCTATTCTCACCGAAGGCAACATCGGAGTAAACTACTTTGAAGGTTGTACAGACAATGAAGTTTGTATTCTGACGTTACCTGAAACCTATTACACAAACACCTATAATGACGAAATAGTGCATAATTTTGATGATGCTGGCGCTATTGGTATGGGCGGCCCCTATAGCAGCACGGGATGGATTTCAGGCGGTTCATATACAGGCATACTGGCATCATTGTATTCAACTTACAGCAGCGGTCCTAGTAGCGCGTTAGTCACTTTCAGTAAAGTTCCTGAACCTAGCTCATGGGCATTACTATCACTGGGTATAGCAGGTCTAGTTTTGGGTAAAAGAAAACGGAAATAGACAATAGGCCTGCATTGCTGGGGTTACTGCCTCCTACTTTTGTCGATTTAAGCGATGCTTCGATTTCCGAACAGGTATTACGAAACAGTTCTCGTTGAGAAACGCCATGACTAGAAAAAATTATTAAATAGTTTCTAGTACACAAGGGTCAAGCCCCGCATTAATTAGTAATATTCTTACATGTTCACACATAGCCATAATTCCACTAACACCTGTTATACGGGCCAAGTTTCAGCTTTGCTAGCACAGGCCATACTCATACACTATTAAACCAGCCTTTATGATAAAGGACAAAAATATCCATACTTACAGCAAGCGTAATATGTAAATAAAAGCCGATACTTATACTTTTATATTTAATTGCTAGCCAACAGAGAAAGGCCCCGCCGAAAAATGAAGCAACCGCTTCAGGCGTAGGTTTAACCAAGTGGATCATTGTGTATGGTATTGAAGCCAATATAATTGCTGGCATAGGTTTTACATATTTTAGAATTGCATGCAGCAAAAACCCTCTAAAAAAGAACTCAAGTGCAAGGAACTGCAAACCATAGGCTATTTCCCAAATTATAAGCTGCTCAATAGACTCGGGGTTGCTTAAATAAGGGTAGGTATTTTGAAAGCTTGGTGATTTTGAAAAAAAGAATGTAATTGGGAGTAATACAAAAGGGGCTAACAAATAGATAGCTTTGCCACCTCTAGTGAATGCAAAGCCAAATTGAATAGGTTTCTCATTTAATAGGTAAATAGCAAATAAAGGAATTAATGAATAAATTCCAACCGTAAATATTCCCCAACCTATTACATATGAAAAACTATTTGATAGTTCATTGAAGTATTGAAGACTCGATATATAGTTGCCTGCTACACCGCTTGCAGATAGAAAATATTGTGATAATAAAACGGCGATACACGCCATAAAGATAACGAGAATATAAGTCTTGTTATTGACTGCATTTGGCAATACATCAGAATTTGATTCAGGTGAATTGAATATAGACATAGTGATTCCCACTTGAGTGCTGACCTCAGATTCTCGTGGGTTAGCAAAGCCAGAATCATAATATAGTTGTTATGCTATAAATTGGAGTCCAGCACCAAAAAAAACGATAACATAATATTCAATGAATTAAGTGCGCTTAAAGAACAATTACAATACCCAAAATTATACGCATAATTTATTTAATACAAATAAGCGGAATGCAAACAATGCAAACAATGCAATAACTTTATGATCCCAACGCCCACCTCCACTGCCGAAGGCCAATAGCGTCTTTTGTGCGGTTCTTGGCACAAACAATAACAGTGACCGGATGTCAGATTGCAGGCGCTTTTTTAGTTTTTCTTGTTTATGTGGCAAGCGCTTGTGCTAACTCTTTACTTGGAGGAAGCTCGCTGCCAATAGTTTTGCCAGTAAAGGCATGGTAAGCCAAACCAGACAGTAATTTTTTTTGCACTCCCTTCATCACCGGACGAATCATCAGCATCCCCAATAAAGCTCCAAGTGGTCCAAACTTTACAACAAAGTTCATATACATTGAAACTTCACAAGTCGTTTCGGTAAGCTTTTCCACCCTAAATCCAGCATACATAGCTTTCATAGGCATTGAAAATTCTGTAAGAACGACCTTAAAACTTTTTTTCTCTTCATATTCTATGATTTCTTCGACCACGCTGTTCTTGTCATAAAATACACAATGACGTTTAGACCCTAAACCAGAATTCTTTTCACCGATTATCGGTGACTTTTCCACTCCGATACTAAATTTTTCGACAGCGCCAAAATCATTCAATATTTCCCAGACTTTATCAGCAGCAGCGTTGATTTGTACTGCAGATTCAACTTGATGTTCCATGATTCAATCTCGTTTTAGTTGACTATAATTCTTAAGTATCTCATAGCACTACTGACAACGTTATGTCAGTAGTGCCTCAAGCATTACTAGGGTATTAACCGCAGAAAGGAATTTCTAATTTCCCAAGACGATGCTGGTTAGTCTAGTTAGGCTTCTTGATCATAGTTCATTTTCATCAGAGCTTTGAGGCTCCGTAATAATTGACCGAGGTATATACTCCAATACATAGAATGGAGAGCCTATAACTGCGTTGAAACCGGTGTTCACAATAGCCCCCATAATAGCTGCGGCTTCAGTAGGGTGACCAAGAGGTATTCCCACTAAAAAGCCTAAAGGTAAACCAACGATGTTACCAATACACCCCCCAATCATTGCAGGAATAGTCACAAAATAACTAGACTCGCCATAAATATCAGCATCTTCACATAGCTCAGGATAACTAGAGGAAAAAGCATTGCCTGATGCCAATAATAGAAAAAGAATTAGACCTCTCATTTAATAATCCTAACAGTGTGATCGCGAGCCCTTCGGTCCCTCTATTACTTTTTATAACTAAGCATTAGAGGCGCGGGTGGAAAATGCTAAAAAACCTGATGCAGCAACAAGGGCAGAACCGCCTACCTGATTTAAATACATAGGACGACTTTCCATAAAGCCTAGAAACCTCTTTGCAGATAGCGCGTAAAGCATAACCCATGTGAAATCTAATATAGCCATGGTTGGGCACATAATAGCCATTTGCGGAAATAGAGGCTGTGTCGGGTCAATAAACTGAGGAAAGAAGGCCGTAAAAAATACTATTGCTTTTGGATTTCCGGCCGCAACAAAAAAACCGCTAGCAAAAAGCTTATGAGCAGGTACCGAAACCTGAGAGAACTCTTCAGTTTGAAGAAGCGCTGGCTTACTTAAAAGCATTTTGAACCCCATGTATAGCAAGGTAACGACTCCAAAGCATTTGATGATTGTGAATGCCAATTCAGAATTAGCAATAACAACACCCAAGCCAATAGCAACTAATAACATTTGTAAGAAGTTTGCAGATATATCGCCCAAGGCTGTTAATACGGTTTTTCTCGCGCCATATTTCATCGAATGAACAACGCCCAACAAAATGCTTGGCCCTGGCGTCATGGTCAAAACCAAAGATGCAGCGACAAAAGCTAACCATGTTTCAATATTCAAAATACATCCTCTGATATAGTCTATAACAGTATGATGGCCGGCCCCTTCAGCCCGTCCATCACTTTTTATATTTTGCTTGTAATTACCAAGCCCCCGATGTAACCAATACAAGATAATGCTAAACCTATCGTTGGTGTAATAAACCAGTACTTGATCGATAAGAATAAATAAATTGTGGGCACGATTATAAGGCCCAAACTAAACACTAGCGATGTTAAAATAATTTCAGGATTTTCTAGTGCTATAGCTAGATAAAATGCCCCAAAAATTATGAGCCCCAAACTATGACTTAAATGAAAACCGACACCACCAGACCAAAGAGTAGTTTGAGTTGTGATATTTGGCGACATAGACTTATTTAATGCCAGTAATTCGCTATCACTAGGATCAAATGAATTAGTAAAAAGAGTCAGTGCAACGTGAGCAATACCAAGCAAAAGATAGATAGCGCTTGCTGCTACGATTAATCCTATTCCGAGCTCCATACTTATGACTCCTTAATATACATAACGCCGCAAGCAGCGGCCGAGTGAAACGAGGTCCAGCCCATGCGTGTTTTTGCATGGGCAATGCTGGTTGGCCTGTTTAGCATTGAATACTTGATATACCCCCATTACTTATTGCTCTCTACTAGTGCTTTCAACGCCATGTTCATTTGATGGTAGCCGTCGGCAATTACATCTGGAGGCAAGTCCGCAAACCCTACAGCAATACCAGAGAAGTCTTCATTGTGCCTTAACACTGTTTTACCTTTCTCTCCCGGTTGCAGCTTAAAAGTGTGCACACCATAGAAGATTCCTTTTATTCCCCCTCCCCACGTAATTTCTTCATTTTCTGCAATGTGCATCATATGAGGGGGGACTTCAACTTCTTTCCCATCTGGCCGAGTAACATATATCTTTAGTTCTGCTCCTTCCCTAAACTCCCCTTCAACCTTTCGATGATATGGATTCCACTTTGGATATGAATCCAGATCAGAGAGTACAGCGTAAACTTGCTCTTTTGATGCGTCGATCTCTACTACAGTCCTTATCGCAATATTCGAACAACCTGCGGTCATTAGAATCAACAATACCGAAGTAAATACTACCAAATACTTGCTAAATCTCACCCTAAAACCTCGATACTTTTTGAAGCTATCGCCCTGCTAAACGGCAGAGTTCAAGTGGCAGCTTTTTGGGAAAAAAATGCTACTTGTACGGAGTCCGTTTGAGCCGTTGGCTATAACTTTTTTAGCTGTGGTAATATGCCACAATTAATGCAAATCGATACAGAGGCATTAACTATGGCTACTAATAGCGTAAGATTAGACCAAGAACTTATTGAAAAAGCCACCATTATGGCCAAAGCCTACAATAGAACGCCACCCAAGCAGATCGAACATTGGGCAAAAAATTGGTGAAATGATGGAAGATAATCCTGATTTACCCTACGAGTTTGTGAAGCAAGCCATTATTGCACAAGCAGAAAAGGAAGCTGGCAAATTGGAGCGTTATAACTTTGGCTAAAGTTGAGCATATTTTATAAACACCGACTTTTAGAAAAGCAGTAAAAAAGCTAAAGCCTAACCAGAAAAAAGACCTAGATTCAGTAGTAAAAGAGCTGGTTGGAGACCCTCTTTTAGGTTAGCAGAAACGAGGTAATCTTGCTTTCCTAAGAGTTCATAAATTCAAGATGGTTAAGCAACTTACCTTACTTAGCTACAGCTATAATGAAGGAGTGCTTACTCTTGAGTTGATGGCATTAGGTTCACACGAGAATTTCTATAGAGATATCAGGCTCTCTATCTAGTTATAACGCCGCAAACAACAGCGCATAGGTTGGCGTTGTTTTTACAGGCTTTTTATTTTAGAAAAAACGATGACAACCGTTTATGCCTCTAATTGATTTTCCTTGTTAGCAGTAAATTTTAGACGTAGAACTTGCTCTCCAGTAGGCTCATGCAACTTCTCTTCTAGAGGCTCAAAACCATACTGAGAGTAAAATTTACGACCAATAGAATTTTCTTTAAAGACCTCAACTTCAAGATCTCCGTGCAATTCTTGTGCTTTATCCATTAACACTTTACCAACGCCCTTTCCGTGACAATTTGGCTGAAGAAATATAGCTCCAACTTCATTACCCATGAGCGCGATAAAACCTTGCACTTCATTGTCAATCTCTGCGACCCAAGTATCTGTGTTTGGCATATAAATATCAGCAACATTTTTGCGCTCTATAGCGATAAAATCATCGTTCATAAACTTATGAGCTAATCGTGTTGCAACTTCCCATGTGTCGAGTACTGAGTTTAAATCTGAAGCTATATACTGGCGAATTTCTACTTTCATCTTTTTTCCTATCTTCGTTAATTGATGGAGACTATTCTAGTCACCTTCTATCAAGGTAGATTGAACAAAAACGACAGTTTTTAGTTAAATTCAAAATTCCCATAGGTATCTATAGTTAAATCTCGCTTTCTAGTATATTCAGCAGGAGTTCTACCGATCGAACTCTTAAGATGACGAATTAAGTGAGGTTGATCGCTAAATTCATATTTGCTGGCAACATCAGCCCAATCAATTTTTTTATCATCAAGCTGATACAAATAGTTAAGTATTGCCTCTAAGCGAACCATAGACCGACACTGCTTCATTGTTAGCCGTGTAACTCTCAAAAAACTGCGTTCAATAGTACGTTGCGAATGATGTAGCTTTTCACCAATATCAGTTATGGGCGTATTATTGAGTAATGGTAAAATGTGATGAACTAAGTCACTATGTTTGTCTTCGTGACTTGTTAAGAACCAAGTAGCTAAAATTTCATCAAGCGTATTTCTCACCTGCTTCTGCTGATTAGGAGCATTAATCATTAGCTGCTCTACACTCGATGGCTCCCAACCAAATAGTTGATTAATATTAGCTGTTTCAACATTATCTAAACTAGAGCTTAAATCGTGCAAATTTAAAGAATAAAGAGCCCCAACTCTAAACTTAATTCCAACGATCTTAAAAGGAGATGAATGATCCATCGTATATGTTTTTAGATGCGGAACAATCCAGTGGCTACCTTGAACAACTTGAGATGTAACCTCGTGATCATACTGATGTACAAGATTATCGTTTGCAATAATTAAATGGGCAGATGGATCAGGGTTTAACTTTGGATTGGTATGACTACGGTCATGTGGTTCTTTTTCTAAAAACCAATAGCACTCAACATACTTGAGTACACTCTCATTTTTAGGTGCTAGTTTCCAACTTTTCATCTAAATAACCAAATTTACTGTAGAGTCAATTACTGCTAACGCCTATGTTAATGGGCCACGTTGTTGCGAAGCAACGTTTTAAGCTATCCAGCCACGAAGTGGCGAACATTAAACACCTTGTTATGTGCTTTCAAAATACATTTTTGTATTATTGTGTACGGTCAAGTCTCGAAGTAAGTCTTCTTTGGACCACCATTTTATTTCAGAGTGCTGATCATCAGGTTCAATACTTAGATCATCTGTAACATATGCCTTGTATCCCAATGCCACATAGTGCGTATTGATTCCATCTACGTCTTGAAAGTTGTCTGGATATATATGATCAAAAGCACCTAGTAACTTCGCATTGGCAATAGATATCTTTGTACCGAGTTCTGTGGACGAAATCCTCTGAATTGCATTGGCCAACCTCTCGTTTTTTCGTATCCTTCCACCCGGTACAAACCAATAACCCTGCGAAGGACGATTTATGCGTTTCCCCAGCAATATTCTCCCCTTCGAATCCTCAAGCACCAAATCTATTGAAACGAGCGGTACGGAGTCAATTACCTCCAGAAACTTTTCATTATTCATAATCGTAAGTGTCTACTTCTATATACATAACGCCCCATTAAGAAGCCTTTAGTTGTTGGTTAAAATGTGAAGCGGAACCTAACCAACTGTTAAAAGCCCTACTTGAATGATTTGTTATGTAAATTATTTATTACGCTTAAAAACTGCCTTTATATGCTCCCAGGCTTCCTTACCCAAAAGAGCGATAGAAACCAAAAACAAAACTTCTCCTGAGATAATCAGAAGTGTTGT
>ENA-OSET01004239-OSET01004239.1-sediment-metagenome-genome-assembly--contig:-NODE-4239-length-12810-cov-4.305977_pt1 | contig 12810 bp, 14 predicted proteins | sample MGYA00237882_ERZ534229 | MGnify/ENA primary metagenome ERZ534229 (study PRJEB26408, sample SAMN06266212) | sediment metagenome | isolation source: Hudson Canyon methane seep mesocosm | place...
CCTGGAATATCCGCCACAACGAAACTTTTATGTTCTTGCACACGCACCACACCCAAGTTAGGCACCAGCGTAGTGAACGGATAATTAGCCACCTTTGGCTTAGCAGCAGAGATAGAACGGATCAAGGTTGACTTACCCGCATTAGGCAAACCAAGCAAACCAACATCAGCCAAAACCTTCAGCTCTAAACGAAGATTACGACCCTCACCCTCACCTCCCTTACTCGTCTGGCGCGGTGAACGATTGGTACTCGACTTATAGCGCGTATTTCCAAGACCGTGAAAACCTGCCTGAGCAACAATCAATTCCTGATGAATTTCAGTCAGATCACCCAAAACCTCTTCCGTATCCACATCAAAAACAGTGGTACCCACTGGCACCTCTAAATACAAGTCTTCGCCTTTAGCACCTGTACATTCGCGCCCACGCCCCTGCTCACCAGACTGCGCACGATAATGCCGCTGATAACGATAATCAATCAAGGTATTGATGGACTCACCTGCCACCAAAATAACAGAACCACCATCACCACCATCACCACCATCAGGCCCGCCTTTAGGGATATACTTTTCACGCCGAAAGCTCAGACAACCATTACCGCCCTTTCCAGCCTCAACCGCAATTGTTGCTTCATCTACAAATTTCATTGCACACCCTCTACGCACCCAAAGCACGCACCTAAAAATAGTATTTTAGCAAGCCCACCACAAAATAACTTGCAAAAAAAAAGCCCCGCACTGCGGAGCTCCTTTTGAAACATAAAACAGTCAGCTTATTCCGCAGCTTCAACTGTTATATATTTACGATTCAACGGACCTTTTGTTACAAACTTTACAACACCTGCTGAAGTTGCAAACAATGTATGATCCTTACCACAACCAACATTATCACCTGCGTGGAAACGTGTACCACGCTGACGAACAAGAATGTTACCTGCTTTAACTACTTGGCCGCCATACATCTTGACGCCTAAGCGTTTGGATTCCGAATCGCGACCGTTATTGGTACTACCACCAGCTTTCTTGTGAGCCATTTCAATACTCCTAATATTTGGTTATTGATTAACCTTTAATTCCAGTAATCTTCACCTCAGTAAACCACTGACGATGACCCATTTGCTTCATGTGATGCTTACGACGCTTGAACTTCATGATTTTAACTTTCTCATGACGACCATGACTAACAACTTCAGCCGTTACTTTAGCACCTTTAACTTCTGGCTCACCGATTTTAACAGTTTCGCCATCAGCGATTAATAAAACACGGTCAAAATCGATCTTACCACCGACTTCAACTTCAATTTTTTCTAGCTTAAGCACTTCACCTTCAATTACACGATGTTGCTTACCACCACTTACGATCACAGCATACATAATATTGCTATCTCCAAATATTTTTCTAAACCCTCTACCGCCTCACCCTCACTTATACAATCTGTTTCTAAAGGAAGCGCTTTGGCAACCCTATAACAGAGAACGACGATGACTTTTAGGGCGCGTGATTCTATTCGATTCTGGCTTTTGATGCAAGGACATTTAACATACACACGAAACTTACTGCAAACACACGCAATTTATCACTCAAACAAAGACTAAACCCACTAAGCAAATGCACTTTTCTTGACAGAAACAATCTCTCCCCATAGCATGAGCGCTCTATAAAAACAGCATGGGCACTCAAGAAATTCAGATTGTGCTCAATTTTACGCTACCGCCTTACGAACAAAGATGTTTTTGCATGCAAATTGAAGATATTTACCAAACAGTTGAACAAGACTTCAGCCGTGTTAATGAGCTAATTACCAGCCAACTTTCTTCTGACGTCCCTTTAGTTGAAAAAATAGCCCAATATATTGTTGAAAGTGGCGGTAAACGAATGCGTCCGCTTTTGGTACTGTTAACCAGCAGAGCACTTGGTTTCCAAGGTGATGACCATAGCAAGCTAGCGACAATCATCGAATTTCTCCACACCGCAACACTTTTGCATGATGATGTTGTCGACACCTCTGACTTAAGACGCGGACGCTCAACAGCCAATGCAAAATGGGGCAATGCACCCAGCGTTTTAGTCGGCGACTTTTTATACTCCAGAGCATTTCAAATGATGGTTGACATGCAAAGCATGCCGATTATGAGCGTACTCTCTAACGCCACAAACGTTATTGCTGAAGGTGAAGTTTTTCAACTAATGAATTGTAAAAACCCTGACGTGAGCGAAGCTGCTTATTTTGAAGTGATCAAAAACAAAACAGCCATGTTGTTTGAGGCAGCCTCACACTCTGCAGCTATTTTATCTGATGCGCCCAAAGAAGCCCAAACAGCCATGAAGCAGTTCGGCTTGCATTTAGGCCTGGCCTTCCAACTAGTTGACGACATGCTCGATTATATCGGTGACGCTGAAACTATGGGTAAGAATGTCGGCGACGACCTGGCTGAGGGTAAACCGACACTCCCTTTAATCTACGCGATGAAGAATAGCTCTGAAAACGAAACTGCCCTCATCCGCAAAGCCATTAGAAGCGGCGATATCTCCCAGCTAAATGAGATATGCGAAACAGTAAAGCGTTGTGGCGCCTTGGACTACACTCAAAAGGCCGCTGAAAATGCTTATCAGGAAGCCTGTAAATGCTTGGAAGTTTTACCAGATTCTCCTCATAAAGCAGCACTGTACGGATTAGCAAAGCTGGCAGTCCAGCGTAATAAATAAAACTAAAACCTGTTATTTATTCAGTTTTACGCATCAAATAATGAAAACGTAACATTTGCCCATTATTAGTGCGCAAAACCTTCTATACTTACGCTTATATATAACAACCCGAACAATGATTACTTTTTGAACGAGCCTCTTACATGTTAGCGCTTTCCGAACTTGATACATCATTCTTATTTCTTGAAACTGAAAAAACCCCTTTGCATGGCGGTGGAATTTTTGTTTTTAAGAAAACTAGCAGTCGTTCAAAATTCAGCTTTAATCGCTTTAGAAGCATCATTGAATCAAAACTAGGGAACGAGCCTTTCTTCCGCGAACGATTAGTCGAATCACCTTTAAACTCTGATTTACCTGTATGGGCTGAAGACCCTGACTTCGACCTAGACAACCATCTTAATTATATTAATCTCAACGAAAGCACTACAAAACACACACTATTAAGCTTAAGTTCAGAAATATTCAGCACACCAATGGATCGCAGCCGCCCTCTGTGGACTGCCACTTATATAGATGGCCTCGATCAAGAAAAAGGTTTTAACAAGCAACATTTTGCCCTAGCACTAAAAGTACACATTACTGCCATCGACGGCATTACAGGTGAAGATATCCTGAGCCAGCTACTACACGTCAGCCCAGAAATTTCCGAAATCGAACCCACAGAGACATGGAACCCAGCACCTTTACCTGAGTCTGAAAGTTGGTTAGGCGCAGCCTACAATAACGTACTAACCCTACCAAGCAGACTAACAGGCCTTGCCAAAGACACCGCCTCATCTGCTTTTTACTCTATTGTGTATGAACATTTACAAAAGCTAAACCTACCAACAAGTTTAATGAGCGTCGCTGCAACACCGATTAACCAGCAAATATCCAATAAGCGTGTAATTGATAATCTTGAAATTCCGCTCTCGGATATTCGTGCAATTCGACAAAGCCTGAAAAACGTCACAACAAACGACATTGTGATGGGGATTTGCGCAGAGGCTATTTCAAATTATTTAAGAGATATTGGTTCCACGCCAAAGCTACCGCTTATTGCCTTAGCCCCTATTTCCGTGAGATCTACAAGTTTAGACGTAAAGTCTGGCAACCAGCTAGCAGCAACCTTGTTTTCATTAGCCACTAACGAAAAGAACCCCATACAACGTATTCAGTTAATTCATAAAGCAGCCCAATCATCCAACAGTTACGACGCAGCCATTGCGGCCAGCAAACTGACCGAGCTAGTACCTTCTTGCATTGCTGGCTTATCGGCGCGCGTGTATTCCGAATTTTTACTCGCTCAAAAATACAAGCCAATGTTTAACCTACCAATTACTAACATTCCTGGCCCTCAGTTTCCGCTGTATTTTGAAGAGAATGAACTGACCAAGTATATTTGTACCACACCACTATTTGACGGCATCGGCTTAGCATTAATGATCGTTAGTTATAACGGAAATTACAGCGTTACCAGCACTTACTGCCCTGACACGCTCACACTTGAAAAGCCATTTACAGCCTATTTAAGCGAGGCATTGCAAACAATTATGCAAGAAAAAGATAATACCGAGCAATTGCCATCAACGCAGGAAGTACCAGAGTCAACAGGTATAATTGATGGGCTTGCTGGCTTGGTGAACAACTTGTTTTCGTTAGGAAAATAGCCACTCAAGCTTAATATGATTTTCTTGTTATATTAAACAGTACTGAGTGTCTATTTTTCTTTGCTTGATAGGCCTCTCATGTTATTTCCGAGGCCACTTAATTGGGGATTTATTTTCTACAGGTCGAAAAGCCGCACCTACCTTAAAAAACTCTACTTTTGAAAAGCCCAAACTAAAAAGGTTTTCTTCTCCTCAGCACTCGCAGATCCCCACAGTACTTTTAAAGCCTCTAAAGCTTGTAAGTTAGTCGTTACTGGTAAGGTTTCGACTTGCTTAACCTGAGACGCTATTTTTTCACGTTCTTTAACACGACTAGCCTCATATACACCAAGCTCTGTAGATACCGAAAGTGCATTTGACTCTGCATCAATTACTTCAGCTTCAAAGGCAACAGCAAGCAAACGAGCTTCTCGCACACTTCCAGCTTTTTTAAACCTGAAGTTCAAATGTTCGCCAGCTTTTGCATCAATCAACACCTCTTTAGGCTCCGAAACCACCTTCTCGGAGCGAGGGGCATCATCACCACGCACAGCCTTCCCCCAAATACTTTCATATTGAAATACCACTAGGTTCTTTCCGGGCTTCAGGCCATAATTAACCTCAATATCACTCAAGAGGTAATTTTTTACCTTTTTTTCATTAATTGATAAAACCACAATATTTTCAGGTGCGGTAAGTACCGACAATTGCTCTTTAGCTAAAACATCCCCTTCGTAGGTTTTTACAATTCGACCACTTGAACATGCCACTAAAAACAAAATGCTAAAGACAAGCATCAACTTTGCGGTGAAAAAACTTACCCTCATACAGAACCTCTTGAATACCATTAATTTAAAAAAACAATAAAATCATTTCAACACTATACCGAGCTATAACTGGATTGCACTTTTTTCTTAAACTTAGACCAAAGAAAATTGAAATTTTCTTATTTTGTTGTACATTAAAATAAGCCTTCGCTTTTTTTGATAAGAAGGTTTGGAAAAAACATGGTAATCATGCAACAGAAAATAACAACAAGCAGGAAATAACGATGAGTAACATACAACACAGAGGTGATGAGCAAGGCGAGGTGCCTTTTCGAAGCAGCCGTTTTTTTAGCGTCGGTTCAAAATGGTATTTTGCAACACGCGAAGGTTTTGATAGCGGCCCTTACGCTAATAGAGAAAGAGCCGAGTCAAGTTTACAACGTTTTTTGGCTATCATTAGCAAGCTTCCTCAAGCTTACCAGACTAGTCATTAACCCTTGCAGACTTAGACAATAAAGAAATGCACTCCCTGCAATACAATCAGGGCGTACAGCCCTGCCAGCACATCATCCACCATAATCCCTAAGCCGCCATGCACATGGCGGTCGATATAACGAATGGGTTGCGGCTTCCAAATATCAAACAAGCGAAATAAAATAAACCCTAACACAATCCAGCCCCAACCACTCGGCGCTAAAAACATAGTAATCCAATAACCAACAAACTCATCCCAGACAATACCACCATGATCATGCACACCCAGCGCATTAGAAGCTTTGCCACATAACCAAACTCCCAGCACAAAAGTCACCAGAAGCATTAATAAGTACGCATAAACCGGTAAAAACTGTAATGGTAAGTAAAGCAACACAGCCAGCACAGTACCCGCAGTGCCTGGCGCCTTTGGCGAGCAACCACTACCAAAACCAAATGCAGCAAAATGCGCAGGATTACGCAAAAAGCCTTTAGGGAGCGCTTGATGCTTGCCTTCTTCCTTATTAAACTCATTTACGTCATTCAAAATGTTTGTACCCTTTTGTAGTGATTAACTCAGCAATTAACTTTCCAGATGAGCTATTCATTGCGCCTTGCTTCACAACAACACCTTGCCCTTTTTTCACCTGACCAATTTTGGTGTAAATTCTCTCTTCGTCTAGTTTAACTAGCTGCTGCCAGTTCACCTCAGACATAGTAAATAGCAATTCGTAGTCATCTCCACCACTCAATGCAAACGCGATAGCTTTATCGCCTTGCTCCGACAACAAAGCATCCGATAAAGGTAAACAATCCAGATCTATTTCAACTGCTAACGCCGATTTTTCAGCAATATGCTCTGCATCTGCCAACAAACCATCGGATATATCAATACAGGCATTAGCCAAAGCACGCAACTCAAGCCCTTGCTTGATTCTGGGTGTCGGCGCATAGTAACGTTCTAGAAGGTAGGATTGGGCTTCTGGGCATTTTTCAGCATTAACCTGCGACAGTATAGCCAGTGCTGCCCCCGCATCACCTAAAGTACCTGTCACAGCAACAACATCACCATCTTGAGCACCTGACCTTGTTAGTGTCTGACCTTTTTTTGTAAAACCATGCACTTGCAACGCAATGGTTAAAGGCCCTTTTGTTGTATCCCCCCCCACTAATGGAAAATGAAACTGCTCAGCCAGCAACTTTAAACCCTGGGAAAATTCAGATAACCATTGATAATTTGACTCAGGTAAAGTCAACGATAGAGTAAAGTGTGAAGGCTCCGCTCCCATAGCAGCCAAATCACTCATTGCTGCCGCCAAAGCTCTTCTGGCAATTTTGCGTGCGGGTGCACCAGGCAGAAAATGCACACCTTCAACCATGGTATCCATTGACAGACATAAGGATTGACCGGAAGGTACATTAATAACCGCACAATCATCACCAATTCCAATACACACATCTTTGGATTGAGGACCCAAGCCTTCAAAGAAGATATTTATCAATTCAAATTCTGAGAGTTTCGGCGGCATAGGCATTTACTTGCGGGGTTTTGTTATGCGTTAAGTTCAATGATGGAGCCGGGACTTTTAAGGCACATGTTTGAGACAACCTTACATTATCAAACAGGCAACTCCCTGAGCCAGCACCCACATTCTCAAGAGAGGTGCAGTCATTGCACCCTTGAAGAGAATAGATTCCCGATTAAGTGACCTTGGGAATGACATAGATAAAGGTGTCCATTTTAAGGGCACCCAAACAATCAAGAACGCTTTTTTCGCGTTTCTGCTGCTCTCAAATGTAAACTTAACTTATCCAAAATACCATTAATGTATTTATGACCATCGGTACCACCAAATTGTTTGGCTAATTCAACGGCCTCATTAATCACCACGCGATAAGGTACATCCAAGCGATGAAGAAATTCATAAACCCCCATACGCAACAGGTTTAGCTCAACGCTATCGACATCCTCCAATGGGCGATCAAGAAAAGGCTCAATTTTCTTATCTAACTCAGCCACCTCTTTCGGAATCTGACCAAACAATTCACTAAAATATCGCACATCGACCTTACTAAAATCATTATCTACACGAAATTCTGCTTCAATCTGGGAAATGCTCGAGCCTGAAAGCTGCCATTGGTACAAAGCTTGTAAAACAAGCTTTCGTGCCCGCTTTCTTTGCGATGTAGTTGGCTTTTTAGGTTTAGCTGCCGACGAGTTTGACGCCGGCTCTTCTGGTGTCGTTTCGCTCACTTAAATACCTGCATCTTTAAACAAGTTAATCATTTCAACAACAGACATCGCGGCTTCTGCACCCTTGTTACCTGCTTTTGTGCCAGAGCGTTCAATCGCCTGCTCAATACTGTCAACAGTCAATACACCAAATGCAACTGGCAGACCAAACTCAAGCGATACAGCACCAATACCTTTAACACACTCACCAGCTACATATTCAAAATGAGGCGTTCCACCACGAATAACTGCACCTAAAGCCACAATCGCATCATATTTTTTAGTCGCAGCAATACGTTTAACAGCTAAAGGTATTTCAAATGCTCCCGGCACACGGTAGATTTCAATATCTGACTCTGCAATACCTTGACGAACCAGAGCGTCAATCGCTCCTTGAAGCAGGCTTTCAACGACAAAACTATTAAACCGACCCACAACTAATGCGAATTTACCTGATACGTCTTTAAAATCACCTTCATAGGTTTTGATGTTGTACATTACTTGCTCTCTTTAAAGTTAGTTATTCAATGCTCGCGACGCTTAACCGCGAAAATTTATTAAATGCTACTTAGCTTATTAGCCCTCGTAAGGAATAAACTCGACGACCTTCAAATCAAAGCCCGACAAGGCAGAAAATTTCACTTCAGGGTTAAGAAGACGCATTTTAGTTACACCAAGGTCCCGCAATATTTGTGACCCCGTACCGACAGTCAAGAACGCCCCTGTACCACTTGGTGCCACTGGAGGTTTATCTGAGAAGAAACTGCTTAAGCGCTCCTCTATATCAGTCTCACTTACCCCACCAAGAACAACAAGAACCCCTGCACCTTCTTCATTAATTTTTGCCAAAGCATCCTGTGTAGACCAGCTTTTTGAACCGGCCTGCTTTAAGCCTATCGTGTCACGTAGAATATCAGCAGCCATCACTCGAACAACCGGTGCTTCAACTTGTGCTAGATCACCTTTCACGAACACCATATGTACTTGTTCTTGTAATGTATCTTTATAGGTAATGAGCTTAAAGCGACCATTGCCTGTTTCAACTTCATGCTCTTCCTGACGTTCAACGGTTTGCTCATTCAGGGCACGGTAATGAATCATATCGGCGATTGTACCGATTTTAAGCCCGTGCTCTTTGGCAAATACTTCCAGATCCGGACGACGAGCCATTGAGCCATCTTCATTCATAATTTCAACAATGGCTGCAGCAGGCTCAAAACCAGCCATTCTCGCCAGATCACAACCCGCTTCAGTATGACCAGCACGACTCAATACACCACCAGGCTGAGCGGCAATAGGGAAAATATGCCCAGGTTGGACTATTTCTTTCGGCTTGGTATTTCGACCCACAGCAACGCGTATAGTGTGCGCTCGGTCAGCTGCAGAAATACCCGTAGTTACCCCTTCAGCTGCTTCAATAGAAACTGTAAAGTTAGTTTGGAATTGCGCGTTATTTGCATGCGCCATCGGAGGCAAACCCAAAAAATCGCAACGATCACGGGTTAAGGTCAAACAGATAAGACCGCGTGCATATTTAGCCATAAAGTTAATATCTTCAGGACGCACTTGCTCGGCAGCAATAACCAGATCACCTTCATTTTCGCGATCCTCATCATCCATCAATACAACCATTTTGCCTTGACGAATGTCTTCTACCAATTCTTCTACTGTATTAAGCTCCATTGAGCCTCCGTTTGCTAAATAAAACCATGTTCTGATAAGAAATTCTGACTCAGCCCAGACTTTTTCCCAGACTGTTTTTCACCTTCTACTTCAACACTTTTTGCTTCAAGCAAGCGCTCTGTATAGCGTGCAATCAAATCGACTTCAATATGAACCGACTGCCCCTTAAGATAGGCCTGAATCGTTGTTTCGGCGACGGTATGCGGGACAATATTTAAGGAAAACCCGCTTTCAGTACGCCCGGTTACTGTTAAACTCACCCCATCTACAGTAATTGAGCCTTTATTTGCAATGTATTTCCCTAAGGCTTGTGGGCATTCAATATCGAAACGAATAGACCGCCCATCATGTGTTTTGTCTAGCACCTTACCCACACCATCAACATGCCCACTCACCATGTGCCCGCCTAAGCGTGTAGCTAAGGTTAAAGCCTTTTCAAGATTAACCTGTGTACCTGCACTATAGTGCTTAATGTTGGTATTTGCTAAAGATTCAGCAGAGACATCTGCTGTAAAACCATGAGCACTTAGATTCGTAACAGTCAGACAGACGCCGTTCACAGCAATACTGTCACCTAAACGTACGTCGCTCAGCTCAAGCTTGCCACTGTTGATCGATAAAATCAGATCTTTGCCCCGTGGCTCCACTCGCTCAATACAACCTAAAGCTTCAATGATACCTGTAAACACATTTACTCCACTGATTAAATTGTATCTGCTGGATGATAAGTTATACGTAAATCATCACCAATGATTCGCATATCTTTTAGCGCTAAGTCTTTTACCTCTGACATCTGTGTCAAAGGCAAATTCGCTAACGGTCTTGCCGCACTCCCCATTAATTTGGGAGCCATATAAACAACGAGTTCATCCCAGCAATTTTGTTGAATAAAGGAGCCTGCTACGCCGGCTCCAGCCTCAACTAATACTTCATTACAGCCCAAACGACTCAGTTCCACTAACACGCAATCAACAGATCGCTTTGATTCTGCTGGCAAACGAAATATAGATACATTCGAAAGCCGAACAAGCGTATCAGAAACACTAGCCTTAGCAGAAACGACTAACAAAACCGGACCAGTTTGCGTAAATAAGCGGGCATCTGCCGGAATACGCGCATCTGAGTCTAAAATCACACGTAAAGGCTGTCGCTGAGCAACTTCATCAGCATTATCCAAGCCTAACTCATTCGCTCTTACCGTCAATGCGGCATTATCATGTAAAACCGTTTCAATTCCGCTAATAACTGCCGAACTACGTGCTCGTAAACGCTGAACATCAGCACGCGCATGCGGCCCTGTAATCCATTGGCTTTCACCAGATGCCATGGCTGTTCTGCCGTCCACACTGGTCGCCATTTTTATGCGTACAAACGGACGATTTTGAGTCATCCGTTTGATAAAACCTATATTTAATGCTTTTGCTTGTGCTTCCAGCAAGCCGCTTTCAACCTGAATACCTGCCTTATGAAGTAACTCAAAACCTGAACCAGATACCTCTGGATTAGGGTCTTTCATAGCTGCAACTACACGCGTCACACCGGCCGTTATTAGAGCATTTGCGCAAGGCCCTGTTTTTCCAAAATGACTACAAGGCTCTAAAGAAACATAAGCCGTCGCCCCTTTCGCCAAGTCGCCCGCATCTCGAATGGCATTCACTTCGGCATGCCCTTCACCTGCTTTTTGATGCCAACCACGCCCCACTATTTTTCCATCTTTAACCAATACACAACCCACTCGCGGGTTCGGCTCAGTCGTATACAAACCTTGCCAGGCCAGCTGAATAGCTTCAGCCATGTAAACGGTGTCTTGTTGAGATGATGGTATAGTTTCTTTCATAGTCATTGATGTAGCGTAACTAATTAGCGTTCTGGTTCGGCTTCATCAGCCCGAGAAAGACGATCAATGGTTTCTTTAAATTCATTAACGTCCTGAAAACTTCTATAAACTGAAGCAAAACGTACATAAGCTACTTCATCCAACCCTTGCAACTCTTGCATCACCTCTTCACCGATCACTAAGGACTTTATTTCCCGTTCGCCGGTCGCTCGAAGACGATGTTTAATGTTATTAATGGCTGTTTCAATCGCTTCAATACTCACAGGTCTCTTTTCGAGCGCCTTGGCAAAGCTACGATTAAGTTTGACTTCGTCAAAAGGTTGGTGGGTCCCGTCTTGCTTAACCACACGAGGCATCACTAGCTCAGCAGACTCAAAAGTGGTAAACCGCTCTTTGCACGAAAGACATTCCCGTCGGCGACGAACCTGATTACCTTCCGCCACTAAGCGGGAATCAATCACTTTAGTATCTATCGCTTTACAGAATGGACAATGCATCTTTGAGCCTTTACTTGTTTAATCAACTGAGTTCTAGTCAACTAAAATTGGGTTCTATCTATAAATATATAGATAGAACCTTGAGTTTGGTAGGCGGAGCCCACCCTACTTACGTTTTACTCTAAGATTAAGCGTAAACCGGAAACTTAGCACAAAGTACTTTAACCTGTTCACGCACTTCATCAATGACTTTAGTATTCTCAGCATCTTCAACCAAAGCATCAATTACATCACACATCCAACCAGCTAACTGTTTACACTCTTCAGCTTTAAAACCACGACGGGTAACGGCTGGCGTACCGATTCGTAAGCCACTAGTCACAAACGGTGAGCGTGGGTCATTTGGCACGGCATTTTTATTTACTGTAATAAAAGCTTTACCTAAAGCGGCATCTGCATCTTTACCTGTAATATCCTTGCTGATCAGATCCAGTAAGAATAGGTGATCGTCCGTACCGTTTGAAACAACGTCATACTGACGCGCTTGAAAAACAGCTACCATGGCTTGCGCATTTTCAACCACTTGCTTTTGGTAAGCACTAAATTCATCAGACATCGCTTCTTTAAAGCAAACAGCCTTCGCCGCGATCACATGCATTAGTGGACCGCCCTGACTTTCAGGGAAAACGGCAAAGTTTAGTTTCTTTTCCAAGGCTTCATTGGATTTGGCCAGGATCAAGCCACCGCGAGGTCCACCCAGTGTTTTGTGTGTTGTAGTCGTAGTAACGTCAGCAATGTTAACCGGGCTTGGGTATACACCACCGGCAACCAAGCCAGCAACATGCGCCATATCTACAAAAAGATAAGCACCGACCTCATCAGCAATATCTCTAAAACGCTGCCAATCAACTATTCTTGAGTATGCTGAAAAACCTGCCACAATCATTTTTGGTTTATGTTCTTTCGCTAGCGCTTCAACCTGATCATAATCAATCTCACCAGTCTTCTCATTTAGGCCGTATTGAATTGCATTGTAAATTCGACC
>ENA-OSET01004240-OSET01004240.1-sediment-metagenome-genome-assembly--contig:-NODE-4240-length-12810-cov-3.124401_pt1 | contig 12810 bp, 11 predicted proteins | sample MGYA00237882_ERZ534229 | MGnify/ENA primary metagenome ERZ534229 (study PRJEB26408, sample SAMN06266212) | sediment metagenome | isolation source: Hudson Canyon methane seep mesocosm | place...
GAAAGGGTATTGGATCGCGCCGCATGACACCTCAAACTCAACCCCGCTCAAAAGTCGCACTTCACGTATCGCTCACAACCACAATATCGGGCAATCAGCCCCGCGCGACGTTAATCACCTGTATTTGGGTGTATTCCGCCAGACCTTCGATGGATTGCTCTACCCCAAGTCCTGACCCTTTGAACCCGGCCATTGGAATATGTGGCCCAATGTTCAGTTGTTGGTTGACCCAAATAGATCCACTTTCAATGCGGCCTGCAATGTCGATTGCCTTGTCTACATCTGCAGAATGCACCGAGCCGCCAAGTCCGTAATCCGATGCATTGGCCTGGGCGACGACATCGTCCACATCGCCAAATCTGATCACCGGCAGGATCGGCCCAAATTGCTCCTCGTCGACAATCTTGTCCCCGTCCTGCACATCGCGCACGATGGTCGGGTTTATGAAATATCCTTTGCCTTGAGGGCAATCACCCCCTGCAATCACATGACCGCAGGCTTTGGCGTCCTCGATAAATCCCTGCACCTTCTCGTACTGCGCTTTGTTCTGGATCGGGCCAACAGTGGTGCCTTGCTTCAGGCCATCATCCACCACCGCCAGCGCGGCAATTGCAGCCAGTGCGTCACACATCTCGTCATAAATATCTTCATGTACGTAGGCGCGTTTTACCGCCAAACAAACCTGACCAGCGTTTAAAAAGGCACCGCCATAGATCTTTTCAGCGGTCGCTTTTATATCCACATCCGGCAAGATAATCGCAGGGTCATTCCCACCCATCTCGAGGGTCACGCGCTTCATGGTATTCGCAGCACTTGCCATGATCCGCTTGCCGGTTTCACTGGAGCCAGTGAAACCGATTTTTGCCACATCCACATGTTGGGTCAGTTTTGGCCCAAGATCATTGTTGTCCGTAATGATATTCACCAGCCCAGCGGGAAAGATCTTTGCGCAAAGCTCGCCCAGTTTCAGGGCTGTAACAGGAGTCGTGGGCGCAGGTTTCAACACGATGGCGTTCCCCGCCATCAGAGCCGGCCCGATCTTCCAGCAACACAGCAAGAGCGGGAAGTTCCACGCGACGATGCCGGCCACAACACCCAGTGGTTTGTGACGCGTCTCGATGCGAAAATCTGCGTCATCCTGGATGATGCGATCCGGTAATTCTAGTGTCGCTGTATGACCAAGATAGCCCATTGACCAGTCCACTTCGCCTGCGGATTCCGCCACTGGTTTACCCTGTTCCATAGTAATGATACGGGCAAATTCTTCGGCGTTTTCACCAATTTCTTTGACCAGTTCTTCGATCTTGGCGCGCCGCTCTGCCATCGAAACACTGGCCCAAGCCACCTGCGCAGATTTTGCCGCCTCAACAGCGTCATTCATCTGCGCAACGCTTGCATGGGGCACCCGTGCGAACACCTCTTCTGTTGCGGGATTGATCACATCCAGCATCACCGCATTGGCGACCATTTCGCCGTTGATAAGCATGTTGTAGTCCATCGTTTCCTCCACCATTGCCGCACTTTATGTGACTGGCCGTTTTCTGTATTCCAAGGGAGGGTGACGTAAAACCACATGCATTGTCTTGGTGTGACGTGCCAAAAATATTGTTTACTTTCAATCCTCTTTAAGCCGCTCGGCGGTTTCAAGCAGAAAGTCACTGGGGGATAGCCCATAGCGTACGCGAAAGCTTCGGTTGAAATGAGAGATGTCCCCAAACCCTGCGCGATAGGCCAGTTCGGCGATATGAGGCACCTGCTGCATACGCGTCGCGTGTCGCAGATTTTCCGCCACATATTTCAAACGTTTGCAGCGTAGGTAATCGGTGAAGTTACTATCGTGATCGCGAAATTCGCGTTGCAACTGACGTCGCGAGATATGCACCAGAGCAGCCAGCCGATCCAACGACATCTCTTCATCAGTCAAATTGCGGTCGAGGACGCCTGTGATAAAACCAAACCGGTCCGAGCGGTTTCGAATACGCGTTGCGTCGTAGGGAGGGGCATCGTTGGAAAAAGCCAATCCAATGAGATCACTCAAAAAGGCCAAACCAGCCTGCCGCCCCTGCGTCAGCAATGCGCGAAAGCTGTGGCTATGTGGGTGATCGACCGCAATTTTCCGCGCAATCGAAATCTCTTGTGTTCGACCGTCAAGACACAAGGCCCGTGGCAAATGGGCGGACACAAATACCGTTTCTTTGCCACCATACCCCAGCTCGGCCGGCTGGGTACTGTCCAACAAAATACATTCTCCCGCGGCCAACACTTCGCGTCGACCAAAATGACGAATTTGGGTCTCGCCTGCGTGTTGCACTAGAAGAAACAGATGCTCGGCCTCATCTTGACGAATGCCGGCCCTGGTGCGTTCAATTCGATCGATGGTGCAATGTACCTCGGCCACATCCACACCTGCGCGATGATGTAGCCGAAACTGCCCTGCATTGCCCTGTTGATGCGATGGTTCACCGTAATAATGCCCACAGCTGGCACGCAATGTAGTGTTCCATTCCTCAAAGCCCATCACGGAAAATGTTCTGTGTCTTGGATCATGCCAACCGCTGTTCACGCCCCCGATAATCTGCATTTGCGATCATACTACCCGCACTCTCGTCTTTGGGTTTCTCGGATAACTCTCGCGCCAGCAGGCCGGTGAAATGAGCGGCGGCAACGCTTGCACCTGCGATCCGGGGATTTTTGCTGCGTGGATTGGCCCCAAAATCAGCATGCGGCAGATCCAACCACGACCATTGCCCCATGGCACAGCGCGCGTCCCCTTGCACTGACATCACACCGGTAAAATTTGCAGGGTATACCACGGCTCCACGGGCAGCTGACGACGCCACAACATGTTTGCCCTCGGATAATAATTTATTGATGGTCGCCGCGACATTCTCGGGCATGTTCTCCATTCCAAATGAGCAATGGATGATGTCTGCATTCGACCCGATTACCTGTGTTAGCGCCTGATTAACGGCCGCAACGGTCGTCGCCAGTTTCCCCGGAAATACCACGTAGTTGTCAATTGTTACCTCTGGTGCCCCACATAAAATCGCCGCAACCATCTGGCTTGCATGGGCCGATGCAGGGCTGCTGGCAGCCTGAGCATGCGGCGCGCAGCAATACAGTTGATAGTCCAGCGATGGGCAATCCAGTGGCACAGGGCCGTCAATCAATGCAATGCGCATGACCGCTCCCTTTTGCCAAATCAATTGTCTGGTCAAACACACCATAGGCTGTCGTGGCATTGTGGGTGGTGATGATGCGAATACTGTCGGAAAATTCCGCATCGATATACTTAAGGATCCGCGCCACACATGGCGCATCCACTTCCGAGAGGGCCTCGTCCAGAATGAGGATATCAAAGGGGGACAACACAGCCCGCGCCAGACAAATCCGTTGCCGCTCGCCGCCTGAAAGAGATAACCCGCTTTCCCCCAAATGAGTGTCTAAACCGTCAAGTTCGCTGAATTTATCTGACAGGCCAGCAACATTCAAAAAAACCCAAACCCGCTTTTCCATTTCAGGATCAGCCCAGCACTGCGTAGGCAAGAACAGGTTCTCGCGCAAAGTCCCCCGCAATAGGAACGGCCTTTGGGACGCAAAGGCGATCTGAGGAAATTGACCCCCATGCCCCTGTCGGATACGCCCTGAACGTGGCGGCAAATGCCCCGCAAGCGTCATTAAAAAACTTGTTTTTCCACTGCCGCTGGGCCCTGTAACGGCAAGTTTTGTTCCCTGCTGGATCACCGCATTGACCGGACCGATCGGACCGGCACCATCAGGTCCAAACTGTAGGTCTTCAATGCATACCCCGCCCTCGTTCCAGGACAGAAGGCGTCGAGGTGGGGTTGAATCCGCGCTTAAAACAGGGTCCAGCCGCGCCAGTGCCACTTTGACCCGTGCCTGGGCATGCCATAGCCCCAATAGCGACTGCATGGGACCGACCATAAAGCCAGTATACGCGATAAAGGCTATGAGCGACCCCAAGGGCCATTCGCCTTGAATGACCATCACGCCGCCCACTAAAAAGATACTGCTGCGCATGATCGCCGACAAGATTTGCGGCACACCGCGGACAAGTTCAAGCCAACGTTGTTGGGACAGCAGACCTGTGTTGAGCGCATTTTGATCTGCCAGGCTGCGGGTTCTGGCCCAACCGGCCCCATTTGACACCTGAAGCATAGGCAGCCCATGCAGCATCTCCGACAGGCCTGCAGTCAATTGGCCACGCGCAGTGCGAACCCTCTGTGCATGCACAGTCGTACGCGGTCTGGCCCATGCGAGAAACAGCAACTCGATCGGAGCAAGGAGGGCGGCTAGCAGACCCAGTTTCCAGTTTAAAACCATCAGCATTGCGGTGCCACCTATCAACCGCACCAAAGATGACAGGCCACTGAGAACCGCGTTAAAGGCGAACTGTTGCACCTCGCCTGCGTCGCCATCAACCCTCGCCAGCAATTCTCCGGCGCGTTCATTTGTGAACCATGCATGAGGTTTGGCGCTCAGCGCCGCTAGTATGGTCGCGCGCAAGTCAGCAAGCATCTGAACCGATGCGCGCATGTGTAAGATATTATTCAATGCACCAAGACCAACTGCGCCAAGACCAATCACAAACAGCGTCGCTGACCACAGAATAAGGGCGCTGATATCACCCGCAATCAGGCCTTGATCAATCACCAATTTGCTGAGGTAAGGCGGAAAAAGCCCTAGGCACGCAGCCAGAAACCCAAGCGACAAAAGCCCGTAAATCCGGGAGTAATACGGTCGAAGGATCGGCAGGACCCATTTGGCGGATTGACCAAAAACAAAACCGGACACTGTCCAGGACCGAAGCGCCAACTGGCGCTCCGTTTCGTTTTCAAAATGATGTCCCTGACGGATCATCCGTTTGGAATGACGTGCAGGGTTGAGACCGACATATCGCCGCCCGACGGAATGCGCATTTCGCCCAGACGCTCCAGCGTTTCGGCGTCATAGACGCCAATGTCATCGTTGGTGCCCGCGACATAGACCTCTTTACCGTCACTGGAGACATTGATCACATAATAGGTGTGCGGCAGGTCAACGCGCTTGACCAATTCTTGCGTTTCCAGATTGTGCATCGACAGCTGGGTATACACACCATAGAGGTGTTTGGGATCCGTGGCCGAGCGCACACCCGAAAACATGAGCACTTCGAAGGATGCGAAATCCGCGATTTCTGATTCACCAGTGGTCAAGTCAACCGATTGATACCCCCAAACAAAATCCGCCATCTCTTCCTGTTTTTCATCGGTGAAAACGGCGGCAGTATACATCAACATCAGCTCGTCGTTTTGGCTGCCGGTGGGCCAAAACGCCAATACATCTGGGGCGCTATAGGTGGGGCGGTCCCAGCTGGCGTTTTTGATGGCGGTTTCGGTTTCGCCGGTATTCGGGTCAACGCGGTAGACATCGTGCCCTGCGATGTAAACGGCCCCTTTGCGATCCGTCGCCATAAGTGTCGACCGTCGTGGAGCGGGATGGATCATGATGGGTTCCGCCGCAAGACCCGACGAGGTGTCATACACCGCCATCTCTGCCGGAAGCACCTCAAGCCGGTCCGCATGATGGCGCACTGGGTTTCGCACGGTGTACAGCTGGGTTCCGTCTTTGGATACGGCCAAAGATGCGATGGACCGGCGCGTCACACCGTTTGACGATTGCACCGCGTGAAACACTTTCTCACAGGTGGCTATGTTGATCCCGATCACATCCTGCCACCGGTTCACCAGCACATATGCGATGGAATTGTCCGGCGACATCGCGATCACTCCAGGCAGCACATTACCACCCGTGTCACAGTCGTTGACCACTTCGCGTTTGGCGGCATCAAACACATAAAGGTTTGAGGGCCGCGCCATAGTGACCAATAGATCCCCAGCATAGGCCGGAGCAAAGGTGGACATCGTGCCGGCAAAGGAAAGCACGGCTGCAGTCAGCAGTTTTTTCATAAGTCTGTCTCCTTGATTGGCAATTTATGTTTCAGCATCTGACGGATACGTCGCGCCAAGCTTGCGCCAATCCTTTGCGGCATTGTCCGCATCGGCGTCCCATTCCTTGTGGTTGACCATGATGTCGGGCACCTGCGCAGGCCACCAACAGGGATCGGAACACCCGTAAAGGTCCGCCTCCATCGGCTGACACAGCGCGGATACGCCGCCAAAGGGGTCGACCTCCCATCCTGGGTCAAATGTGGTCGCACAGCCTGCGGTCACGGTTTGCATCGCACGCACTTCGTCCATTTTGTCTTCTGCCGCCGCCTGTTGGACGCGTTCGGCCTTTTGGTTCATTGGTTTCATTTTCCAAACGCCCTCCTTGGCGAAATGTGATCGTTGAAATATTCAGGAGCCTCAGTGATAAGCTGTGAATAGATTTCGATGCCGAAATCCACCCAGTCGCGCATGAGGTCGCAATAGTGATACGCCGGTTTCAACGGGTCCGAGAAATGGGCATAGCTTTCGTGGTAGCAGCCCCCCGCACATAGGTTGCGGATGCGACAGGTGGCGCAGCCTTTTTCGGTACGATCCGATCGCGCTTTGATGAAACTGGCCAATTCGGTGCGGGCAATGCCGGTATCAACCGACCCGAATTCCTCCATTTCAGAGCCGACAAACCGGTGACACAAATTCAGACCGCCATCGTGATTGACCGCCAGCATGCCAACCCCTGCCCCACAAGGCAGCGCCTTTGATCGCCCTTCCCACAGGTCTTGCATCAGTTGATGCATATTGGAAAACCCGATGTTATTGCCGCGTTTGGCTTCATCAAGAAAGTGCTGACCAAGGGCTTTCATGCCCTCAAACACCACTGACAGCTCTTCGCCGTTCAGGTTGAACGCGTCCATGTCACCCGAGGTCACAGGGGAAAACCCCACTTCAGCAAAGCCAAGATCGTTTTTAAGGTGATCCCAAATTTCATGGATCTGCGTCACGCCGGCGGTCAGGGTCACACGCACGCCCACAGGTTTAGATTTATAGCGGCTTAACAACATGCGCGCCTTAGCCGCGACCGCATCATAGGTGCCTTTGCCGCCCACGGATTTACGGTTCAGATCATGTTGGGCTTTGGGTCCGTCCATCGACACAGTCAGGCCGAATTTATGTTCATCCAACCAGTCCACCAGGCGCTCATTTAACAGGGTCGCATTGGTGGTAAGGCTAAAGTTCACATCTTTGCCCAATGCCGCAAAATGCGGTTTGGACCATGCAACAACCTCGCGAATGAGCGGCATATTCGACAGTGGTTCGCCGCCAAAAAACACGATGTTATAGCTGTCGCGGTCCGGGTTTTCCTGCAACAGCAATTCGACCGACTTTTTAGCCGTATCAAACGCCATCTTCTGCCCTTTTGAAGGGATCGCCAGGTCCTCTTTGTAGCAATAGGAACAGGCCAGGTTACATCCCGTGTTCACGTTCAAAACAATCGTGGTCAGCGGGAAGTTTTCAATCTCGATGGGCGGGCGTTCCGGTTTCAATGGGCGGCCATCATTGATAATGTCGAGCCCCAGAAAACTGTCCAATTTTTCTGCCGCCTGAGCCGCGCCATCGACGGCGCCGCTCAACTCTTGCAGAGAAAACCCTTGCTCCTGTGCGGCTGCGAAATCCAGCACCGCACGATCCAAGTCATCCATCGAAAAAAGTGAGGTGGTGGGAATGTGAAAGAGCATCTCTTGCCCTTCGACCGTCACCCGGTGTGCATTGGCGGGTTGAAAATGAAAATCCTTCATATCAGCTCCCAATCATCGCAACGGTGGATCAATGAAACGCTGCACAGTCACGATCAACGTGGCTTCGGCGCTTTGACCCATCGCATTCGCTTGAATTTTCAACTCACCCGCATTGTTGGTCGAAAATTGGCGTGCGTCGTTCGGACCGGCTGCGGCGGGGGTGAATATACCCATCGCATCCATCTGCCCGGCATAGGTCGCATCTTTCATGTGCTCGGCATGTTCGTGCAGGTTGTCCACACTCCATTCGGCATCAATGCGCCCAATGCGGACGTCATCTTCGGTACCGGCCTGACCATCCGGACCGTTCCACAGGCCGACGGCCTTAAAATGGGCGGGAAAGGCTGCCGGGCCAACATCGCTGTCGCCGCCAACACGCGCGATAGTAAAGGCGGGTTCCACGGTGATGCTATCGACAGAGGCATAATGCGCGACTGTGCCGCTCGCCTCACCTGCGGAAAAGCGAACCATGCCGTTCCCTTCGGTCTCAAGCGCGAGCGCGGCGCCATACCCATTGCCTATGATGTCGCCATCATTTGCAGCTAGATCCTCAATCCCTGCACCGACGACCTGCACATTTGCAGTCCCTACAGCCACAGCCGAGGGGACCGTACCAAGGATCACATCATCTTGGTCCGCGCGCACACCCTTAAGCGCTCCACCTAGACTGTCCGCCGCGCGCAAGAACTGTCGCCCTTCGACTTTGGTACCGCCTTCAGAAACCGCTAAAACCTGTCGATACGTCTCGCCCGCGATGTCCAGTGTCGCGCGCCATTCAAACCCCGTGTACAAATTCATATGGCCAGAGACCGGCAGTTCGTCCCCTGAAATCGTGACGAATTCGCCGCTCACCTGATAAGGAGAGGCCGTGCCAGTGATGCTCAAACGACCAAAGACTTCGCCCGCTTTTGGCAAGTCCGCCATCATCACCCAATCACCGGCAACATCCGCCCTTTCTTTGGCTCGCCAAGCTGTCCAGGCCTCGGTTTCCAGCGGATAGGCTTCGGCCAAAATGGGCACGATTTCTTCTTTTGCTATATTATACCATTCGCGGTCACGCCCCAGCGCCTGATATTCAATGGTGGGGTAATTCCCGACATGAAAATCAACATGCAGTGCCCATTCTTCCGGCGTGCGGCGCTGAAGTCCGACGCGGGCTTCGGTATGGCAACGGGTACACATGGACCCCATCGGCTCGGATACGTTTTCAATCATATTGGGGGCGCGTTCTAACCCGTAGCGGAATTTTTCCGTCTCTTCAGGGGCCAGTCCCTGTTCGTCCGAAAGATATTGCACAATTGTGCGGCGCTCGGTGGCACTTAGGTCCAGGCCATGTAAGCGTTGCATGCGCACAATCGTCATCATCCAGCCTTCGGGCGACTTACGTTGCCCGTTAATGCGGCTTAGGCCGCTGTCTGTTTCGCTGTGGCACGCGCCGCAAACATCCGACATCAAAGTTTGGCCGTCGCTGGCGGCCAAAGCCCCGCTGGCTACCAGTAAAAATACGGCACTCAGGCCGCTGGTCGTGTATCGCATTTTGCGTTCTCCCTGTCGGAATTATAATCTTGTTGCGCGGGCCGGCTGGCCAATCCGCGATGTGTGAGCCATCCGTGCAACGCCTCCGCTTGTTGCGGCAAAAGCGTCGGAACAATCTGTGTTTGAAAATCAGCTAGCGGCGGCAGAGGGCGCCGCCCAATCCGGCGCAGAATCGGAACGATCTCGTGTCCCATGACGAAACCGACGCCACTAACGTCCATCTCGGTGACCAAAACAGCCGCTTGAGTCAGCGCGCCGTTCTGACACAAAACGCGGCGCTCAATGCGCGGCGCTCCTATGGTTGGGTGTGCAGGTGCATGATCCGGCCAGCTGCGGCGACGGGTCCAAAACGCCCCGTCAAAACCGCTTTCCTTATAGAAATCACGACCGATGCGCGCCTGTCTTAGAAAGGTATCAATGACACGGTTTTGGTAAAACGCCGCCGCCAAATGGGTCTGACCATTCATCACCGCCCGCACCATCGCAGGCATCATAAGGGCCGAGGACACGGCCCAGAACATGCCATGCCCCGACAAGGGATCAAGCGCCACCGCCGCGTCACCTAAACGCAAACAGCGCGGATCAAGCCGAGGGGCATTGAGGCGCAAACCGGCAGACCCAACCACTGGATGGTGCGGCAACGGCACCGCCTCAGCACCCTCTTGGGCATGGTGCCACAAGGCTTCAACACGGGTGCGTGCCCCGGATTTTAGTCCTGACTTTGCCGCGGTGCTATCCGTGACGATCTGTTGCCACACACGCCCATCTGGCAATCCTGCCCGCCATATCCATCCATTGGGCCGCGCCTGGATATGCGACCCTGCCGGGAGCGTTACCTTACTGTCCGCCGGTATAATGCCTGCAACGCTCAGGTTGTTTGGACCAATCTGCTTATCACGGGCATATCCTGCATCACGCAATCGAGGGGCCCGCCGTCCGCGCGCCTCAATCAACAGATCGCTGTGAAGGATTTGCCCGCCTTCCAGGCAGATGTGGCCGCCTTCCAGGCAGATGTGGCCGCTCTCGGGTAAGATCGACACCACCCTTTGCCGGTATATGTCTACCCCATCCCGTTCGGCCTGGGCTAAAAGGCTTGCATCAAATACCGAACGATCAACGATCTGTTCGACATTTTGGTCACCCTGAAAGCTCCCCCAATCGACCCGCCGTTGGCTTGGCGCCGACACACCGTCAAACGCAATACCATTCGTCGTCAACACATCTGCAATGCGGGGGGATAATCCTTCAATTCGTGTCTGTTTGGAGGGCAGGTTTGCCAATGCCACACGGTAGCCAAGACGCGCCAAAAGCGCGGCCGCCACTGCGCCCGCCGGGCCACCTCCTGCGATCGCAATATTATATTTAGTCCGCACAACTTGCATTCGATCAATTCAGACCGAACACGACTGCCCGTGCCAGAACAGCACCGGACAGCAATCCTACATTTCCGGACAAAGCGCCCTGAATCGGTCAAAACAAGGCGAAATGACCCAAAATACAGCTTTGACTAGCATTATCGCAGTGTTAATTTTCTGGAACACCGGGAGCGAGTGAATGCTTAAGAGTTATGGTCCAAAAGTCGTATCCTCAGCCCTCAGAGACCCTTTCCGCATCATTCAGCGCAAAGGTGGGGATGCGCATGAGATTTACCAATCCACTGGTTTTTCCGGGGGACATGACGGTGATGTGATCTGCTTGCGCGGCTTTGTGAAATTCTCAGAGCTGGCCGCAACACGGCTTAATCAACCGGAACTTGGCTGGGAAATCGGCACCGAATTCGACCTGGGTAACATGGGTCCTGTCGGCCAGTTTATTCTGGATGCGCCCAGTCTGGGCGCCGGGCTGGTACTCTTGATGAATTCATTCAGCATGGTTCAAAATGATACTGCGATAAGCCTGTCGGTAAAAGGGCATGAAGCGGTCCTCAACTACCGCATATTGGATCTTAATATCTGGCCCCGTCAGCAGGATGTCGAGCTGTCAATCTCTACGTTTTTGCAACTGATAAAACGGGCCGCTGGACCGGGTTGGCGGCCAACCAAGATCACATTGGAACACGCACCAAGTCCGATCTGGAAAAACGCCAAATTTGGACCAAAATGCAAAGTGGACTATCTGGCGCTGGAAAACAGCATTGTGTTCCCGTCGCGCCTCTTGGATTTGCCGTTGCATGCTGAGGACAGCAACCAATTTTTTGCAGTTTCCAAGGCCCTGTCTGATGAAAGCCGCACACAGGAACGCCGGGCGCCTGTCACAGTTCAAGTGCGCCGTGAGATCGTCAAAAGATTTGGTTCAGAGCGCCTGGATCAAACCGAAATTGCTGTATCTCTGGGCCTCTCACGCCGCACGTTGCGCCGTCGTTTGGAAAACGAAGAGCGCTCCTTCTCAGGTATCCTGAAGGATTGTCGCATTCGCCGCGCAGAGCACATGCTGTCTTTGCCTGATGTTCCTTTGTCGTTGATCGCCGAATATCTTGGCTATGCGGATGTGACTCCATTTGAACGCGCATTTCGAACGGTGAGCGGTCTGACGCCTGCACAATACCGCAAACATTCTGTACCTGAGCGAGCGGTGTTGTCTCGTTAATTGAGCGCACTCTGAAAGGATCCTAATATTGGGCTGTTCTCTATATCAGCATCCTTTAAACGCGCGTAATACATGGCGCGTGGCCTCAACCAACGGATCGTGTGTTTCTTTCAGGATGCTCACCCGATCAAACCGAGACGGATCGCGGTTTACGGCGTCGCGCATGGCTTGGCCAAAGATCATTCGCAATTCAGTTCCGATGTTGAACTTGCAGACCTTGGATCCCCGCGACAATGCCCGGCGTTGATGTTCCGGCACACCGGACCCCCCGTGAATGACCAGAGGGACAGTTGTAATCGCTTCAATTGCACGGATGCGGGCCTCGTCCAATCCGCCGTCCTTGTCCTGTTGCAGGTGCACGTTGCCCACCGAAATCGCCATGGCGTCGACACCTGTCTCACGGGCAAATTTTGCCGCTTCCTCCGGGTCGGTACCCGCCGATCCTTCACCGCCGGAATAACCGACAAAACCGATCTCACCTTCACATGAAACACCTGCAGCATGGGCCATCTCTACGATTGCAGACGTGTCATCAATGTTTTGCTGCACCGACGAGCGCGAGCCGTCGAACATCACCGAAGTAAAACCGTTGTCAATTGCCATCCGGCATTCCTCGGCAGTGTAGCCATGATCAAGATGTGCCACTACAGGAACCGAGGCCTGTTCGGCCAGATGCCGGAACATCTGTCCTAAAATCGGCAGCGGTGTGTGCGCACGACATGAGGGGCCAGCCTGCAGGATCACCGGCACGTTCTCGGCCTCGGCTGCGGTAACATAGGCGCGCATGTCTTCCCAGCCCAGGGTGACCAACCCGGCGACAGCATAGCCGTTTTTCAAGGCAGGCTGCAGGACGTCTGAGAGAGTTGCCAGCGTCATTTGAACTTTGCGATCATGTCTTTGATGCCTGGGATGGTGTTAATTTGTTCTGCGTGTGTTGGTTGGAA
>ENA-OSET01004241-OSET01004241.1-sediment-metagenome-genome-assembly--contig:-NODE-4241-length-12808-cov-3.026864_pt1 | contig 12808 bp, 8 predicted proteins | sample MGYA00237882_ERZ534229 | MGnify/ENA primary metagenome ERZ534229 (study PRJEB26408, sample SAMN06266212) | sediment metagenome | isolation source: Hudson Canyon methane seep mesocosm | place: USA:Hudson...
AGACATAGATGGTTCTGATGCATTTACAACAGATACAGAATGGTCTTGTACATCAATAAATGATGTTTCTAATTTAGGAACGCACACAATAAACTGTGCTACTCCAGAAATAGATGTTCAAGGAAATTCAAATTCGATACCAAGTGGTTCTACAACTACATCTTCATTGAATAATACATTTTTTGGAGCTGTAGATATTGTATCATCAACACAATCTAAAACATTTACAATCCTAAATACGGGGACTGCTGTATTAACATTGTCGGGAATACTAGTAATCTCTGGCGCAAATTCAAGTGACTTTTCAATAAGTTCAAACCCAACTTTAACTATAAGTCCATCAAGCGCTACTACATTTGAAGTTACTTTTGATCCAAGTGCTGTGGGTATTAGAGTTGCTACCATTACAATTTTAAGTGATGATGCTGATGAAGCAACCTATACTTTTAGCATTAGTGGAACAGGAACAACAGGAGCAAAAGCTTGTGCAACAATCAGCGGAGCAACATTGTTTCAACAAGATTTTGAAGCATCACCAGCTACCCCAGAATTAACATATACAAGTACAAATACATCCGTTTCTTCAGATTTAGGTCTATTTCCTTCTGATAATATGTTTTCTGGAGGAACACAAGGAATAAAAAGTACTGGCACAGGAGGAATCGTTTTTGATGCCATCGATGTTTCTAGCTATTCAACCATTGATTTTACTTTTAAATTAGCTGCCTTCTCAACCACTTCAGGGAACGGAATGGAAGATACAGATTATATAAAGGTTTGGGTAAGCACAGACGGAGGTTCTACAGAATCTGAAGAATTAATAGTTACAGGATCACCTGATTATAATGCATATTGGTCATTTACTACAGGTACAAGTACTGCTTCAACAGTGTATTCTGGAGCCAACCCACAAACAACTTTTACACCTACAGGTTCTGGCGCAAGTACAGTAAACCCATATGGAACTGTAACAATTACCAATTTACCGAGCTCTTCAACCTTAAGAATTCGAATAGAAATAAAAAGGAATAATTCGAATGAAATCTGGGTTATAGATGATGCAAAAATTACTGGAGATTCAGAATCTATTACAACCTGGACGGGAAGTTGGTCTGATGGAACCCCTACAGATACTGTTAAAGTTATTTTAGAAAGCGATTACGATATGACTACTGAAGCTAGTTTAGAAACTTGTGAATGTGAGGTAAAACCGGGCAATACACTTACCATTTCTGGAGACAAATATTTAAAGGTTGAGAATAATATTATTAATAACGGAAGTATTATAATTGAAGATTCTGGAAACTTATTGCAAGTATCAGATCTGTCTAATATCTCTGGTACAGGCTCATATACTGTAAAAAGAACTACACCTAGTGTAATATCAAGATATGTATATACATATTGGTCTTCACCATTAACATCCTCTGCGCTAAACGAAGTATCATCGGATGGAAATTTATATTATTTGTTTAATCCAAGTACCCAAAATTGGGTTAACGCAAATGCATCAACTAGTATGACTCCTGGATTAAGCTATGCAGTCCAAGGACCTAATGCAGGTGTAACTTACCCTGGTAGTTATACTGCAGAATTTACAGGTTCTAAATTTAACAATGGAGAGGTAGATGTACCATTAGCTTTAGGAACCTCTGTAACAAATGGTGCTGATGATAATTGGAATTTGATTGGAAACCCTTATCCATCTGCAATTGACGCAAATATCCTTTTATCTACTAATTCAAATATTTGGGGAACTATTTATTTTTGGACGCATAATACAGACGCTAGTACTACCCAAAACTTTACACAAGACGATTACGTTTCTTGGAACGGAACAGGAGGCACAGCTGGGTGTAATGGGTGTATTGCTCCCAATGGAAATATTGCTTCAGGCCAAGGTTTTTTCGCACAAGCTTTAACATCTTCTACATTAACATTTTCTAATAATATGAGAATAGGAGTTAACAACGACAATTTTTATAGAACACCTGATTCTAAAGTGGAGGATAAAATATGGTTAAACTTATCTAGTAATAATTCATTTAAACAAATATTAATTGGCTTTTTAAAAAAAGCTACTGATGGTATTGATCGATTATACGATGGAGAAAAAATTGATGGAGGAACGAAAGCTAATTTTTATTCTTTAATTAACGACAAGCAATTCGTAATTCAAGGAAGAAGCCTCTTAAAAAGGGCTGAAGAAATTCCATTAGGGTTTAGCACAAATACTTCAGGAGAATTTAATATCAGTATAGATCACTTGGAAGGAGATTTAGAATCTTCTATAATTACTTTACAAGACAACCTTCTTAATATTGAACACGATTTAAAAAACTCTAATTATTTTTTTAAAACGATAGCGACTGGAACTTTTAATAGTCGTTTTAAGTTAATTATAAATAAAGGAGTTTTAAATACAGACTCCTTAGAAACTGGTTCTAAATTAATTATAAAAAATTCTTCAAATGGTCTTGTTTTAAAAACTTCAGACCAATCTTTAATTAAAAAAGTTTTAGTTTATGACATTCTTGGAAAAGAAATTTTGATCAAAGAAGCTTCCGCTTCTATTATAGAGCTAGAATCTGTATCTCTAAAATCAAATTCAATTTTAATACTTAAAATATTACTAGAAAGTGACGAGCTAATTGTAAATAAGATCCTTAAAAATTAAGTATTTTTAGAGTCCAAAAAAGGTTGAAAACGTTATGTTTCAACCCTTTTTAAATTAACTTTTAATGTTTTTCATCAATTCAAATCTCCTCACCATAAGCAAGCTTCGCTTTTTCTAATTGATGAGGTAACTTCCCTTTAATTCTCATTTTAAGTTTTGTGACTAAAAAGAATAAAATTGGAACTACAATTAGCGTTAAAAACGTTGCAATTAACAAGCCATAAATTACGGTTTTTGCCAATGGTCCCCAAAAGATAACATTATCTCCTCCCATATAAATATTAGCATCAAACTCGCTAAAAAGAGTGAAAAAATTAATATTTAAACCAATTGCTAAAGGAATTAATCCTAAAATGGTAGTAATTGCTGTTAGTAAAACAGGTCTTAAACGTGCTTTCCCTGCTTTAACGACTGTTTCATACAAACTCTCTAATGGCAAATAATCTTCATCCGAAATACCCTCTTTTATTTTTCTTCTGTCAATTAATAATTGGGCGTAATCTAACAAGACAACACCATTATTTACTACAATTCCTGCCAATGAAATAATACCAACCATGGTCATCATAATTACAAATGGTGCTCCTGTAATAACGAGTCCTCCAAAAACGCCGATGAAGCTTAAAAAGATTGCCAACATAATAATTCCTGGCTTAGACACCGAATTAAATTGGAATATTAAAATAAAGAAAATTAACAATAAACCTGAAAAGAAAGCGCCCATTAAGAAAGTCATTTGTTTATTTTGCTCTTCAATTTGACCTGTATAATCAATTTTAATTCCATTAGGTAAATTATCAAAACTCTTCATAGAATTCTGAATTCTATCGACCACCGCACCTGCATCTGTTTCTCCGGGAGAAAGAGCCGAATAGACGGTTACCACTCTTTTTATATCTTTATGTTTTATCGCGCTAAAACCAGAGCTATTGGTTTGCTTAGCCACAACAGAAACTGGAATTTCTTTAATTTTACCAGTAGCCTGATCTCTAAATGTTATTTTCTGGTTAAAAACCGCGCTTTTATTATATCGATCCTTTTTATTAAAACGAACATAAATGTCATAATCTTCACCATTTTTTTTAAAAACACCTGCTTTATTTCCAAAAATAGCCCCCCTTAATTGCTGTCCTACTTGACCTGCGCTAACCCCTAGTTCTCCAGCTTTTTTACGATCTACCACAACCTGCATTCCTGGTTTCGATTTATTAACATCAATCTTTAATTCGTCTACTCCAGAAATACTTTGCGTGTTCAAATAATCACGCATTCTCTCTGCTGTAAAGATTAATTCCTCATAATTTTTACCTTTTAATTCAATATTAATTGGGGGTCCTGTTGGTGGTCCATTCGCATCTTTTTCGACAGAAATTAAAACACCTGGATAAATTCCAACCAATGCAGCTTGGACTTTTTGACGTAATATTTCACTATCTTCTCCACGTCTATATTTATATTCACGCATAGAAGCTGTAATTTTGCCTCTGTGGGGCATTTCTGCAGATGAACCTCCATCTGTTTGTGGATTACCTGCACCTTCACCTACTTGAGAAACCGTACTTTCTACTAAGAAATTATACCCATCATCTGTATAAGATACTTGATTTAAAACACGATATACTTTCTGTTCTACCTCTCTCGTAATTTGATTTGTTTTCTCAATGTCTGTACCTTCAGGATATTCTATATAAACAATAATCTGATTGGGTTTGTTGTCAGGAAAAAATTCAATTTTTGTTCTTTGTTCACTAACAGACCAACCAAAGCCTGCAAAAGCAATAAATAACAAAATAAAAGTTCCGGTAACTAAAACATAAGGCATCCAACCAGTTAAAACTCTTTTTAATTGTCTCTCGTACCAGTTCTCTAAAGAAACTAAAGTGTTTTTTTGAAAATAGTTTGCTGCTTTTCTCAAGATCAATCTATATACCCAAAACATAACTGCAGTGAATAAGATTAAAGTACCTAAAGCATTATATGCCCCTCCAAAGAAGAAGATTAATAGACCAATAACAGCCATGATACTTGTTAACTTAACAATATATTTTATAGGCATATCTCTATCTTCCGTATTCATAAATTGAGATACCAAAACAGAGTTAAAGAAAATTGCTACGAATAATGAAGACCCTAAAACGATAGACAATGTAATTGGTAAAATTACCATAAACTGCCCCATAATTCCTGGCCAAAGACCCAAAGGAATAAATGCCGCGACTGTCGTTGCTGTAGAAATTATAATAGGAAAAGCAATTTCGCTAATTCCTTTTTTAGCAGCTTCAATTCTAGTCATTCCTTCCTCATCCATTAAACGGTATACATTTTCTACAACCACAATTCCGTTGTCAACCAACATTCCAAGCCCCATGATTAGTCCAAAAAGCACCATAGTGTTAAGCGTATAGCCCATTGCGCCCAGAATCATTAAAGACATAAACATAGACATTGGTATCGCAAAACCAACAAATATTGCATTTTTAAATCCTAAGAAAAACATTAAAACAATGACCACTAAAATTACTCCAAAAATGATATTATTTACCAAGTCGTCTACTTGACCAATTGTTTTTGGAGATTGATCGTTGGCAATTGTTACTTTTAAATCTGGAGGAAAATGATCATTTTTGGCGGCTTCTACAATCTCACTAATTTTATCTGCAGCAGCAACCATATTTTCTCCAGATCTTTTCTTAACATCTAGCATTACAACAGCAGCCGCATTTTCTCTTGCATAGGTTGTTTTGTCTTTATCTTTAAAGAAGATTTCTGCAATATCTTTTAAATAAATTGGATTTCCTTTTTCGGCTTTGATAACAAAATCACCCAAATCAGAAGGTGCTTTGATTTCTCCAATAATTCGTATCGTTCTTCTTTGCTGACTTGTAATAAAGTTACCAGCAGACATCGTTACATTTCCACGATTAATTGCATTCGTAATATCATCAAAACTGACTTTTGCTGCCATCATTTTGTAAATATCAACGGCAACTTCTACTTCTTTATCTTGCGCTCCACGAATGTCAACTTTCTTAATTTCAGTTAAATCTTCAATTTCATCTTGTAAATACTCGCCATACTCTTTTAACTTAGATACGGGATAGTTCCCTGATATATTAATATTTAGAATGGGTACCTCTTCAGACATACTCAACTCAAAAACATTCGGTGTTACTTTTGCACCATTAAAAGTTGGCCAGTCTTCACCCGCAGTTTCTTGATCTATTTCGTCTTTTACTTTCTGCTTGGCCTTATCGACCTCTATACTTTCATCAAATTCTACAGTAATTATAGAATAATCTTCCTGTGATGTTGATGTGATTTCTACAACGTTACTCACTGATTTTAACTTATCTTCTAAGGGATTTGTTATCAGTTTTTCTATATCTTCAGCCGTATTTCCAGGATACACAGAACTAATGTATATTTTAGTTTCATTTATTTCTGGGAAATTCTCTCTTGGCATTGTAAAATATGCTGAAATCCCCAAATAGAGAATTAAAAACATTAAAACGTAAATAGTTGTTTTATTGTTAATTGCCCATGAAGAAAGCTTAAATTCTTTATCTACTTGTTTATTTTTTTTAGCCATTTTACCCTCTATTTATTAATCACTTTTACAACTTGACCATTGTTTACACTTCTTGCTCCTTCCATAATAATTTCTGCATTTGGAACAAGATTTTTAGTCACTTCAATTAGGTCACCTTGAGTTTTTCCTGTTTCAATAATTAATCTTTCCGCTATCGCTTCATTATTTGATTTCTTATCCTTTACAACATAAATATACTGTTCTCCTTTTGCATTTTCTGAGATAATACTCTGCGGTATTAAAATAGCTTCTAAGTCTGTATAATCGTTAATTTGAAGTTTTGCTGTTAGGTTTGGTTTTATATTTCCGTTTTTATTTGTAACAGGAACTTCAATTTTAAAAGATCTGTTATTGGGGTTTATAAAACTTCCTACTTGTCTTACCTTACTATTTACACTTCTTCCAAGCACAGAAAACTCTACTTTAACATCTTTGTTTTTTGTGATGCTTGCTATGTATTTTTCAGGGACCTCTGCTTCAACATACATATTGTTTAGATTTACAATTCTAAAAACTTCGGAACCTTGACCAGGAGCAATTACTATACCAGCTTCTTTTAAAACATTATCAATTACACCAGAGAAGGGAGCTCTTATTGAGGCTTTAGATTGTTGGCTTTTGAGTTGTTTTAATGTATTTTTTTGTGATTCGTAATTCGTTTTGGTTTGTAAAAACTGAATTTCAGAACCAATTTTTTGTTCCCATAAACGCTTTTGACGTTCAAAAGTTGTTTTTGCTAATTGAGAAGTTGCTTCTACTTGCGCTACCTGATTGCTTAATCCACCATCATCAATTGTTGCTAATAATTGGCCTTTGGAAACTCTTTGACCTTCTTTTACTAGTATTCTTTGCAAAATCCCTGGCATTTCTGGATATATTAAAATATTTTGTTTTGTTTTCACGTTTCCTTGCAGTTCTAAATAGTGATTAAAAACCTCAGATTTTGCCTTAAAAGTAGTTATAAGAGGAAGTTTTTTAAGGGTGTCTTTTTTTGAAATAGCGCTATTTATAGCATCTAAATCTTTATTTATTTTCTCTAGAGTTATTGCTATTTCTTTCTTTTTAACTTTTAATTCTTTTAAATTTCCTGAAGAGACTAAGCTTTCTATTGATGCTGCTTTTTCCTCTCCGCAAGATAGTAATACAGTCGTTATTGCTAATAATAGATATATATTTCTCATTACTTGATAATTATTTAATTGGTATGTTTAATGCGTTTTCTAATGTTGCTTTTCTAGATATTACATCTAACATAGATTGAATGTAATTTTGTTGTTGTGCGTACAATTGATTTTGAGCTTGTAATAAATCAAAGCTAGATGATATTCCTTCAAAGAATTTAATCCGTTGTTTTTTCTCTATCCGTTCAGCTAAACCTGTATTCCTTTTGGCTGTAGTGTAATTTTCGATACTTAATTGATAATCGCTTTTTGCTTTTTCAGCCAATAGGCTTAAACGTTCTTTAGTTTCCTCCAAACGGATATCAGCATTTTCTAGAGCAATTTTTGCTTGTGCAGTTTTAGATTTTCTAGATAAGCTACTAAAAATAGGAATGTTTAAACTTACACCTAGAAGTGACGAACCAAACCATTGTTGATCATTATTAAAGAATGAAAAAGAATCTGAAAAAGCTTGATTGCCATAATTAACAAATGCTCCTAAAGTTGGCAAAGCCTTACTTTGTTCTAATTTTACCATTAAACGGTTTCCTTCTCTATTATTTTCAGAAATTTTAAAATCTATATGATTCGAAAAGTTAAACTCTGAACTGATTAATTCTAAATTGATATTATTTTCAACCAAACCATCTAATGAATCTGTTAAAATTAATGTCGTGTTTATTTTGTTTCCTAGAGAAAGATTTAGCATTTGATAGGCAATATCTTTCATCCTTTTTACACTATTCAACTGACTTTTTAAATTACCCAACGTAATTTCTAATTGTTCCACATCTTCCTCTTCATTAAATCCATTTTCATATATTTTTTTAGCGTCTTCATAATTTTTTTGAAGAATTGTAATATTCTTCTCTAAAATAGAAATGCTGTTTTCAGTAACCAATACATTTCCATAAGCATTTATAACAGCCTCTCTTGTAATAAGTGCTGTCTTTTCATTGGCTTGTTCAGAAATTTTTAAAAATGTTTTTGAGGCTTGTAAACCCACTAGGTAAGAACCGTCAAATAATAACTGAGTTAGTGTAACAGAGGCGTTAATATTTTGTTTTGTTCCAAAAACCACTGGAATAAATCCATCGGGAGACGCTGGACTACTCTCTCTTGTAATATCAAAAAAATCTTCTACCGTTTCCACAATAGATTCTCTATTATCAAATGCTGCCGCAGGCAATAACGAAACAGGTTGTTTTAAAAAGTTTTGATAATCTAACGATGCATTTATTTGAGGTAATCCAACAGCAGTAGTTTCCCAAACAGTTTCTTTTGCAGATCTAATATCATTTTTTGCCACTTTAATATTATAACTATTTTCTAGAGCAAAATTAATAGCATCTTGTAAAGATAGTGTCATTGTTTTATCTTGTGCATTTGTTACCATGCAAAAACAAGAATACAAACAAGCCAAAATTATTTTTTTCATGTTTTCTATTTCAGTTTTAATTGATTTTCTAATTCTTGAATTCCTTTTTCTGTGCTAATTCCTCTTAAGTGATATTCTAAATAATAGCTTGTTAAGGTATTCATAGCGTATTTTTTTAGCGGAAATATTTGTTGATCTTTGATACTAATCATTCCAGAAAAATAAATTCTACTAATAAAATCTATATCAATAGAAGGTCTATATACTCCAGTTTGAACACCTCTTTTTAAATTATTTTGAATAGTTTCTTGCATTACTAGAAACTGCTTTTGTTTTAGAGATGAATATATTGCAGGATAATATTTCTGAAGCTGGTATAAAGGCGATGATTTTTCGTCTTTTAGATGCTCCATCACAATACGCTTAATATGAAATAATTCGTCAATAGGTTTTAATCTTTGATCACAAATAGTATCTATACTCCTACAAATAATAGTAAACATATGTTCTGTAACGGCATCTATTAAAGAGGTTTTATTATTAAAGTATTTGTAAAGTGTTTTTTTTGAAACCCCCAAAGCTCCCGCTATTTCGTCCATAGTAACACTCTTAAAACCTAAATTTAAGAAGAGTTCATTCGATTTTTCTAGTATTTTCTCTCTCATAATATTAAGTGCAAAGATACAAATGGAAACTTTGGAAACAAATATAGTTTCCAAAGTTTTAGTAATTTTTTAACATTTAGATTAAAAAGACGAATTTCTTTGTATTATTTTTACAAAAAAAATAAAGTTTTGGATATTTCACATTATCAAAAAGAATTTTTAAAATACTTAGAAGCTAAGGATTGGATTAAAGAGCCCAAAAACTTATATGAGCCCATTGATTATATCTTGAAGTTGGGAGGTAAAAGAATGCGACCAATTTTAACCTTAATGGCGGCGGATATTTTTGCTAAAGATTTTAAGAAAGCAATGCCAGCTGCACTAGCTGTAGAGGTTTTTCACAATTTCACGCTTGTACATGATGATATTATGGATGATGCTCCTCTAAGGCGTGGCAAAGAAACTGTTCATGAAAAGTGGGATATTAGCACAGGAATACTGTCTGGTGACGCTATGTTAATTTTGGCGTATCAATATTTTGAAAATTATGATCCTGTAATTTTTCAGAAATTAGCAAAATTGTTCAGTAAAACAGCTTTAGAGGTTTGTGATGGTCAGCAATTAGATGTTGATTTTGAAACTAGAAAAGATGTTACAATAGATGAATACATACATATGATTCGTTTAAAAACTTCAGTTTTAGTTGCTGCAGCACTAAAAATGGGAGCAATTGTAGCAGAAACAAATGAAGAAAATGCCAATTTAATTTATGATTTCGGCTTAAATTTAGGTCTTGCTTTTCAGTTACAAGATGATTATTTAGATGCTTTTGGAGATCCAAAAACCTTTGGGAAACAAATTGGAGGTGATATTATTGAGAATAAAAAAACCTATTTATACTTAAAGGCATTACAAATTGCCGAAGCAGAGGATTCAAAAAAATTAAAAAATTACTACACTCAAAAAATTGAAGACAACACTTTAAAAATAAAAGATGTAAAAGCTATTTTTGAAAAAAATGATATTCCTAATTTAGTGAAAGATAAAATAGAACTTTACACTCAAAAAGCTTTTAAAACATTACCTACATTAAATATATCTAACTCCAATAAAGAAAAATTAAAATTATTTGGCTTAAAATTAATGCAAAGATCTGTCTAAAACAATTTTTAAATTTTATCTTGCAACTATTAATAAAAATAGTACATTTGCACCCAATAATTTTGGTCCCATAGCTCAGTTGGTTAGAGCATCTGACTCATAATCAGAGGGTCCTTGGTTCGAGCCCAAGTGGGACCACTTTATATATATTTTTTATACAATTAAAAATCATATATTTGTAAATAGACATAGATTTCAAAGTTTTAATCTGGGGGGATATAAAATGAAGAAAAAATTATACATAACGCTATTTATAGCTACATTCTTTATATGTGTAGCCTACAGTCAGGTTTTACCTCCGCCTGTACCACCACCACCACCACCTGGCTTACCAATAAATGGCGGTCTTTTATTCTTATTTTTGTCTGGTTTAATTTACGGAATTAAAAAAATTAAAGAATAATTTTTCAGATATTAGTCAACCTACTAACATATTTTCCAATTACATCAAATTCTAAATTAACATTGTCATTTTTTGAAATGTTCTTAAAAATTGTGTTTTCTAAAGTGTAAGGAATAATGGCTACACTAAAACTATCTTTTTTGGAATTAACAACTGTTAAGCTAACTCCATTAACAGTAACAGACCCTTTTTCTATAGTGATGTTATTGTTTTTAGAATGATAAGAAAAAGTAAAAACAACACTTCCTTTATCATCTTTTATTGATGTACAGGTTCCAGTTTCATCAACATGTCCTTGAACAATATGCCCATCCAATCGATCACCAAGTTTCATTGCTCTTTCTAAATTTACCTCATCGTAAAGATTTAGCTTACCAATATTTGTTTTTGTTAAAGTTTCTTTAATAGCCGTGACTGTATATTCATCTTTATCTATAGCAATAACAGTTAAACACACCCCGTTGTGAGCTACACTTTGATCAATTTTAAGTTCTTTTGTAATATCGCTTTTAATCGTAAAATGAACATTTTCTTGTTCTTTGACAATATTTTTAACTACGCCAAGTGTTTCAATAATTCCAGTAAACATTTCAGTAAAATTTGGTTACTTTTGCAAAACATCAAAAATAAGAATATTACGAGAGTTAATATGGATAAATTAAATAAAATTATTGTTGGTATTTCAATTGGTGATATAAATGGAATTGGAATAGAAGTAATTCTAAAGACTTTTAAAGACAAAAGAATGCTGGAGTTTTGTACCCCTGTTTTATTTAGTTCAACTAAAGTAATATCGTTTCATAAGAAAGCCTTAGATTTTGAGATTGCTGTTCAAGGCATATCTTCAATTAATCAAATTACTCATAACAAAGTCAATTTGTTAACTATCTGTAAAGAAGATGTTGAAATAAAATTAGGACACGCTACAAAATCTTCAGGTGAATATGCTGCTAAGTCTTTAAAGTTTGCGGTTAATCATCTAAAAAACAAATCTATAGATGTACTATTAACAGCACCTATAAATAAGGAGACAATACAATCTGAAACATTTGATTTTCCAGGCCATACAGAATATCTAGAAGATAAACTAGATGGAAAAAGTTTAATGATATTAATGACTGATGAATTAAGAATTGGACTAATTACAGGTCATATTCCAATTTCTAAAGTAACTGAAACCATTACGCCTGAATTAATTAAGGCAAAAGTAGAAACCATGCACACATCTTTAATTAAAGATTTTGGCATTAATAAACCAAAAATTGCTGTTTTAGCGCTAAATCCTCATTGTGGAGACAAAGGAGTTATTGGTAAAGAGGATGACGAAATAATAAAACCTACAGTTTCTCAAATTAGAGATAGTGGCAAATTAGTTTTTGGACCGTATGCTGCTGATGGATTCTTTGGCTCGGAAACCTACAAACAATTCGATGGAGTTTTAGCGATGTATCACGATCAAGGTTTAGCACCATTTAAAGCGCTCTCATTTGGGAAAGGTGTTAATTTTACAGCAGGTTTAAGCGGAATCAGAACCTCTCCTGATCATGGAACTGGATTTGACATTGCTGGAAAAAATCAAGCAAGTCAATCTTCTTTTACAGAGGCTTTATTTACTGCTATTAAAATTTTTAAATCTAGAAAACAATACAAAGAGCTTACAAAAAACCCTCTTTGAGTAAGATAAAAAATACTAAATATTTTTTTGATATAAAAGATTGTATAAAAACATTTTTTTATATCTTTGCACGCTCAATTGATGATTGATAATGAAAGACTTGAAACAATTCAACATACAGTTTGTAGGATTAAAAGAAGGAAATCATTTATTTGAATAT
>ENA-OSET01004242-OSET01004242.1-sediment-metagenome-genome-assembly--contig:-NODE-4242-length-12799-cov-3.943641_pt1 | contig 12799 bp, 11 predicted proteins | sample MGYA00237882_ERZ534229 | MGnify/ENA primary metagenome ERZ534229 (study PRJEB26408, sample SAMN06266212) | sediment metagenome | isolation source: Hudson Canyon methane seep mesocosm | place...
GCGCCAAGATCCATCACCGCCTGCGCATAATCACCGGGGCGGCGGTCCGGGGTCAGTGCCGCAGCCAGTGTCTTTAGCTGAGGTTTGGACCCCGGCAATGGTGCATCAATGTTGTATAACCGGGCCATCACGCGTTCGACATTTCCATCCAGAACGGTTTCCGGCAGGTCATAGGCGATCGAGGAGATGGCGGCGGCGGTATAGGGGCCAATACCGGGCAATTTCAACAGACCGTCATAGGTTGATGGAAAGACCCCGGCGTGCTCTTTGGCAATCACCCGGGCGCATTTCAGCAGGTTGCGGGCGCGGGCGTAATAGCCCAGTCCGGCCCATTCCCCCATCACATCGCCATCTTCGGCGGCGGCCAGATCCTGCACCGTTGGCCAGCGGGTGGTAAACCGATGGAAGTAATCCTTTACCGCGGCCACTGTGGTTTGCTGCAGCATGACCTCGGACAACCAGATGCGATAGGGATCGGGCGCGATGCCGGCAGCGCGGTCTGCGGGGCTGATCCGCCAGGGCAAGGCGCGTGCATGCACATCGTACCAGGCAAGGATCTGATCGCTCAATCCCGGTGCTTCGTCGTTCAGGTCACGCATTCTTTACCCCTTGTGCGGCGGTTTCATTGGTTTCCGCCTCTGTGCTCTTTACAATAGGGTCAACGTTCACGCAAAACCATGGTTATGGCATTTAGACGATCCTCCACACGCGGCTTTAAACGGACCGCCTCTCTGCTCAACGAGCAGATACGCAAAACCGGCGAAAGCCGTGGCTTTGCGGTGTCGCGGTTGTTGACCCATTGGGCCGAGATCGCAGGCGAAGACATCGCCGCCATCGCCCGGCCGGTGAACGTTGGCTATGGTCGTGGCGGGTTTGGCGCCACTCTGACGGTGCTGACCACCGGGGCGCAGGCGCCGATGCTGGAGATGCAAAAGGAACAGCTGCGCGAAAAGGTGAACGCGGTTTACGGCTATAACGCCATTGCCAAGGTCCGGATCACCCAGACCGCGCCGACCGGATTTGCCGATGGCCAGGCACAGTTTCAGTATGCCCCGATTGAGCGGCAAAAACCCAAACCGGATCAGCAGGCCGTGACTGAGGCGGCCAAAGCCGCGACCGGAGTTGAAAGTGATGAATTGCGCCAGGCCTTAGAACGGCTGGGGCAAAACGTATTGAGCAATAATAAAACCCAAGGAAAGGGGACTTAATGGCCCGTTTGATGACTGGTGTCCTAGCTGCGGTTGCAGTGGTTGCGGGGGGCTATGCCCTGATGGGGTCTAAGACGCCCAGTACCGTGTCCGAGCTTCCGTTTGTCGGAGCCGCTTCCGCACAAGAGGCAGGTGAGGTTGACACTTCGACCATCACCGAGATGGTATTAGGTGCCGAAGATGCGCCGGTTACGCTGATTGAATATGCGTCCTACACCTGCCCGCATTGCGCTAATTTCCATTCGGGCGCGTATAAGCAGCTGAAGGCTGACTACATCGACACCGGCAAGGTCAAGTTCATCTACCGTGAGGTCTATTTTGACCGCTATGGTCTATGGGCCTCGTTGATCGCACGCTGTGCCGGCCCTGAGAAATTCTTTGGAATTTCTGACCTGATATATACTGGTCAGTCGACATGGTCGCGTGCCGGTGGTGCCCCCGAAATCGTCGACGAACTGCGCAAGATCGGTCGTTTGGCCGGGATTGAAAACGAGCAGCTAGAGGCCTGCCTGCAAGATGGTGAGAAAGCGCAGACTTTGGTCAGCTGGTATCAGGAAAACGCCGAAGCGGATGGCATTCAGTCCACTCCGTCCTTCATCCTGAATGGCACTGCCGTTGCCAACCAGGGCTACGACACCTTCAAGGCGTTGATCGACGCTGAACTGGACGGCTAAGACCATTTGGCCCGACGGTAACGTCGGGCCAGTGCCTAAGATGTTGTTGGGGCGGAACGCTGTAGAATTTGACGCAGGCCCGCGTCTTTTGAGATCTGCAATCTGACCGGCAGAGTGATCACCTTGGTGCGGAAACTGTCCGGTAGGCGTACGGCGTCTTTTTCAGTGGTCACCAGTTGCGCCCCCAGAAGTTTGGCCTCTGCTTCCAGTCGCGTCATCAGAGCTGGCGACAGGGTCTGATGATCCTCCAGCGCCTCGGCGCGGTGGATGTCAGCGCCAAGCGATTTGAGTGTCTCAAAGAATTTCTGCGGATGGCCTATGCCGGCAAAGGCCAGAACCGATGTGCCCTCCCACTGCATGCCGGTTTCCAGTGGCTGCACTGCACCGGTGAAATGCGGCAAACCCTGCAAGTGATCCTGCCATTGCCCGGCAAACCTGGCCTGCGCCTTATCCGACCCAAGCGACAGCACCAGATCTGCGCGCTTCAGCCCCACATCGACAGTTTCACGCAACGGACCTGCGGGCAGGCAGCGACCATTGCCAAATCCGCGCTGGGCATCGACGACGATGATCGACAGATCTTTGGCCACAGCTGGGTTTTGAAAGCCGTCATCCAGCACAACAACCGTTGCACCACTGTTGGCAGCGGCCTGGGCACCGGCGGCGCGATCGCGGGCCACCCAGACCTTGGCAAAGGCGGCCAGCAGCAGCGGCTCATCGCCGGCCTGTTTGGCGTCATGGTGTCCGGGGTCGACCATCACCGGCCCCCGCAGAGAACCGCCGTAGCCGCGACTGACGACATGGGGGTCGTGGCCCATGTCACGCAGGGCCTCCAGCAGCCAAATCACTGTGGGTGTTTTGCCGGTACCACCTGCATTCAGATTCCCAACGCAGATGACGGGTATGTCGAGCGTCGCCGAGGCCTGCTTGGCAACGCGGCGTGCGGTGGCGCCCCCATAAATCCAACCCAATGGAGCCAGAAGAGTGGCGCGCAGGTCAAACGCCCCGGGGGGGGTGTTCCAGAATTCAGGTGGTCGCATGGCGTACCTCGCGCAGGTCCAACATGTCTTGGATTTTATCCAGCAAAAGGTCCGTCAACTTGGCGCTTTCGGTCACCACTTGCCAGCCGGCGACGGCCATTTCAGCCGCCTTGTCTGGTGCGGATAGCTGGATTATTTGCACCGCCAATTCGTCTTTTCCCTGCACTTCCAGTGCCGCGCCTGCCTTGGTCAAGCGGTCATACAGGGGGGCATGGGGCCCAATATAGGGGCCATGCAGAATGGCTGATCCCAATGCTGCGGCGTCCATCGGATTGTGGCCGCTTTTGTCCTTTTCCAGGGTTCCGGCCAACAGGCTGACAGGGGCGACACGGTACCATAGCCCCAAATCTTCGTCGCAGGTCAGCAAAACCTGGGTGTTGTCGTCCAGATCTTCGCCTGCCTCCCAGTCGGCCCACCGGAGCCCGGTGTCATGCAACATGTCCCGGACGGCCTCCAAATCTGAATACTGTTCCACGGACAACACCAAAAGAAGACGGTGCAACAAGCGCAAGGCGTTGCGGTGGGCGCCAAATACCGTCTCAATTTCACCCGGGCGCGTATGGGCTGACAACCAAACCTGACGGCTGCCCAATTTCTCGCGCATGCGGCTTAGCTCGTCCTCGTGATAGGCCGGCAAGGTCGATGATAGGCGCAGTCGCGAGGTCAGAGAGACCTTGGTGGGCGCAATACCTGACCGGCGCATTTGTGCTATTGCCGCCGAGGAGGGGGTCATGATCCCGGAAAACTTGTCCAGCAACTTGCGACTTTTGTCCGGCAACCAGCGGCTTTTGCGCGCTGGGAGTTCGCCTGCTTCAATATCAATGAGCAGTGAATTGATGCCGCGTTCGCCACAGGCCCGCATCAGAACTGGTCGCAGGTTGCCGCCAGCCCAAAGGCAGATATCTGGGCACCAATGGTTAAGAAAACTACGCACATCAGCCGGCTGGTCGGCGGGGAGTTCACCAATGATCAGATCGTAGCCCTCGGGCTTTGATGTACAGGCAAGACCGGGCTCGCAGGTCACGATCAGGGACAAATCAGGCCGCATTGTTTTTAGCCGCTGCCCCAGATCACCCAGCGCCAGAAACCGCTCGGTGTTGGTGACATGGGCCCATATCAGCTCGCCGGTTGGCCGCGGTGGGCGGGCGTCAGCAGTCAACGGCTTGCGCCAGGGTTTGGCCCGCGAAGCGGCATTGGGTTGATCCATATCGATCGGCCTAGGTTTGTCGGACGCGACAGAGAAAGCTTATGTGCGTCGCCCCAAGGACAGGGTGAAACCGTTGCGCCATTGTAGTGTTCTCCAGTGTCAATTTGTTCCGGATCAGCGGCAACCTACGCCTTTGGCAAAGTAGGTCAAGCGTCGCCCAACTTATAGATCAGGGGTGGCAAGCGCCGCAATCAGTGCGCGGTGCAATTCGAAATTGGTTGCAACCACCCCGTTCAGCTGTGGGTGCGGGTTGTTGAACATCAACGGCAGGCCCGCGCGGTCTGAAATCTGTCCACCGGCCTCACGCAGGATCAGATCGCCGGCCGCAATGTCCCATTCCCAACTGGGCCGCAGGGTCAGCATTGCGTCAAACCGACCATCGGCCACTTTGGCCATGCGGTAGGCCAGTGACGGGCGATAGCTACGGGTGAAATCGGGGGCTTGGCCGCCTTTCCAGTGATGCGGCTCCATGATTGGCCGGGCTGCAAGAACGTCAGCCATGGTCAGGTCGGTCAGGTCGGAAACGGCGATGGGTGCGCCGTTACACTGGGCCCCCTGATCCTTGGCTGCGGTGTACATCAAATCCCGCTGTGGCAGGTAGATCACCGCCGCAGTCACTTCGCCTTGTTCGGCCACCGCCAATGCATGGGCCCAGGTGGTGGACCCGGCGGCAAAGCTGCGGGTGCCGTCGATCGGGTCGATGATAAACACATGATCCCTGGCCAGCCGGTCAGAATTGTCCTCGCTCTCTTCGGACAGCCAGCCATAGTCAGGACGCGCCTTGGGCAGCATATCCTCTAGCATAGCATTGACCGCCAGGTCAGCCTCGGTCACCGGGCCAGCCCCCTCGGGCTTGTCCCAGCGCTTGGCCTCGGGGCCAGAGAATTGCGTTGCGATCTCGCCTGCCCGGTGTGCCGCCTGGATCAGCAGATCTAAGTCAGTTGCCGGCAAGGGTCATGCCTTCGATCAGGATGGAGGGCACCACCCGCGACAGATAGCTGCGCGCGTCATTGGCCGGGATGATCCGCTTGAGCATGTCGCGCAGATTGCCCGCGATGGTGCATTCGTTGACCGGATAGGCGATCTCGCCATTCTCGACCCAGAACCCGGATGCCCCGCGCGAATAATCGCCATTGTTCGAGTTGATGGTCGAGCCGATCATCGAGGTCACCAGCAACCCAGTGCCCATGGAGCGGATCAGATCCAGGCGGCTTTGGTCGCCCGGTGTCAGTGCGATGTTCCAGTTTGATGGCGTCGGCACCGATCCGATACCGCGCACCGCATTGGCGCTGCTGTCCAGACCCAGCTTGCGGGCCGAGGCCAGATCCAGGGTCCAGCCGGTCAACATGCCATCTTCGATTATGGCGCGGCGGCGTGTGGCCAGACCTTCGCCGTCAAAGGGGCGTGATCCGGCGATGCGGGGGCGAAACGGGTCTTCGATCACCGACATGTTAGAGGGCAGAATCTGTTCACCCATGCTGTCCTTTAGCCAGGACGAGCCCCGCGCAATTGACGCCCCGTTGATGGCAGACAGCAAATGCCCGATCAGCGAGGACGAGATCCGTTCGTCGAACAGCACCGGATAGCTGCCGGTGTCGGGCTTGCGCGCGTTCAGCCGTTCAACGGCGCGTGTGCCGGCGGTGCGGCCAATTTCTTCGGCCGAGCGCAGATCGCCCTGAAAGGTGCGCGAATCGCCATCGTGGTCGCGCTCCATTCCGGTGCCCGTACCGGCAATGCCAACGCAGGACAGCGACCGGCTGGTTCGGCGATAGCCGCCGGAAAACCCGTTTGACGCGGCCAGATGAACCGAGTGGGTGCCATAGGACGCCCCGGCCGATTGTACCTGCGAAATACCGTCAATCGCCTGACAGGCGGCTTCGGCGGCAATGGCATCAGTCTTCAGCGCTTCGGGGGCGGGTTCGGCAGAAGTGTCTTCCAGTTCAAACGCCGCCAGATCCCAGTCTGTGATCAGTTGCGAGGCATCGGCGAGGCCGGCATAGGGGTCCTCGGGGGCCTCACGTGCCATGGCAACGGCGCGTTCCGCCATGGCGATCAGCGTTTCGGGGCGCGCATCCGACGAAGACACCAGCGCCTGCTGTTTACCGACAAACACCCGCAGCCCCAGATCGGTGCCTTCGGAGCGTTCGGCATGTTCCAGTGCCCCTTCGCGTACCTCGATCGAGATCGACTGGCCCTCGGCGGCCATGGCATCGGCCCCATCCGCGCCGGCGGCTTTGGCGGCATCAATCAGGGCATGGCAGAGATTTTCTGGGGATTGGGTCATGGGGTCCTGCTGTGTTGATTGGCTGCGAGAGTCTGGATCTGACTCTACCAGTGCACCCGGCCAGCGCAATGGCGACAATGGCAAAAGGGGCCACAGATCGCAGCCCCTTTACCGTAATGTGACGGTGCGCTTAGGTGTGCGCTTATTTGATACGCTGGCCGTTGGCTGTGATCTGGCCGTCCTCGGTGATTTCGATCTCGGATTTCAGGCTGTCGTCGCCTTCGCCTGGGACCGCCATCATGCCCATCATCATACGCACACCCATGGCGTCTGATTCCTGGACCAGGCCCATTTCGATCAACCTGTCGATCAATCCATTGGCGCCGTTGAGTTGCAGATTTGCACTGCCGGACGGGGCAGGCATGCCATCAAAGCTGGTGAGGTCATCGTTGTTAAACGCGAAATCCCCGGTGACGGACAGGCTGGCGCCAGCGGCTGAAATCAGGAAGTCCTTGATGGTCAGCGCGTTGAGCTCCAGCGGGATGTCATCATCGTCCAGCGCCATCATTTCGACGAAGTTCAGCAGGTCCTGTGTCAGGGTGGTCTGGCCGGTTAGGTTCACCGAAACATTTGCCGGATCACGGGGCAGAACCTCAGCCGGGTCGAACATCGACCAGATTCCATCGCCAAGATCCAGACCTGTAAAGCCGAATGCCATGGTGAAATTTTGTCGTTCATCGGAGGCCGAAACAGGCATACGGAAATCCCCGGTCACCTGGTCGATTTTAGCCTCAAGTGACAGCGCCATGCCAATATTGATGAGCGCGTCTATGCCGATATTCGATCCTTTGGCGGTAAGCTGAACAGCTTCGGCATTGGCGGACAAGGCGCTTGTTGATGAACCGGCGGTCATGGTCTGGGATGAAACCTGCTCGCCGTTCATCATAACCGAGGTCTGCGTTTTGCTGCTGCCGTACGTCCCGGTGCCTTCGAGTGATAGCCCTTGATGCAAAGCCGCGGCCAGGTTCATAATCGACATACCGCCAGTTGGCAGTGTGATTGTTGATTGACTAACCATTTCGCCGTACGAGGCTGTGGTGGTGGTCACAGCGCCCTGCATGTCTTCGACAGTCATGGAATAGCCCATGCCGGAAATTTCTGATTGCCCAGCGAGAGTGATAAGGTCGCCCAGCGACAGACGGCTTTTGCCATTCACTGCTGAACCTGTGCCAGTTAGGGTAAACACTGCGTTCTCAGAGATTTCAGCATCTTTGAGACCGCTGAGATCTAAATTCTGGAACTCGAAATCAAACCCATCCATGGCATATGAGAACGTGATATCGTCCGGATCGCCCGATGCGACCAGTTCGGCGTCAGAATAGGTGATTATCATGTCAGCAGAAAAGCGGTCGGTTTCCGGTTCCGGGCCCGACAAAACATAACTGTAGGTCTGAGCGCCCTCCAGATCCATTGAGAGGGTTCCGTCCCCATTATCAGTGTACGACAGCGTGGGGTACAAAACGTCGAGCGAAGCCTCGTCGCCGGGGAAGGCAAGGTGCAGTTTGGCGTCCGCAAATGTGACGGTGTTGCCATCACGGGTGGTTGTCGCGGTCAGCTCTCCACCCACGGTTTTTGCAATGGCCTGATAGCTGTTCCAGATATCATCTGCAGTTATGTCAGCCAGCGCAGGGGCGGCGGTCAGGGTGGCAAAGCCGATAGTCAGCAGGGCGGTCGAGGTCTTGAGCTTCATGAAAAGCCTTTCAAAGGTCTTGGTTAGAATGTGTTGCGCATACCTAAGCCGGTAAGATGTGAAATTTCAACCAATAGGTGCAAAGAAAAAGGCCGCCACCCCAAGGGTAGCGGCCTGAATTTGTGACAAGTGTGCGTTTATTTGATGCGCTGTCCGTTGGCCAGAATCTGACCGTCGCCGGTGATTTCCAGTTTCGAATCCAGCGTGTCCTCGCCTTCGCCCGGAACCGCCAGCATACCCATCATCATCCGCGCGCCCATGGCATCGCTGTCGGACATCAGGCCCATCATGATCAGCTTGTCCATCAGCGTATTGGCACCGACCAGTGTCAGGCTGGCACTGCCGGTTGGGGCAGGCAAACCATCAAAACTGGCAAGATCATCGTTGTTGAAGGTAAAGTCGCCGGTGCCTGTCAGTTTGGCGCCCGCTGCCGAGACCTGCAGCTGCTGAATGGTCAGCGCGTTCAGCTCTCCGGGTTCCTGATCGCCCATGTCCACGGCGTCAATGGCTTCGGGGTCGAACAGGTCAAACAACAGTTTGCCCTTGCCGGACAGGTCCAACACAACTGTTGCTGGTTCGTGCGAAAGGACACCGGTTGGGTCGACCATGCCCCACAGCATGTCCGGAACCGCAAAGTCGCGCAGCGTCAGGCCCATCGAAAAGTCCTGCTCGCTGTCAGATTTGGAAATTGGCATCGCCAGTTTGGCGCCATATTCGGCAAAGGCCAGAGAGATCGGAAATGGCAGATCGCTGCTGGTCACGTTGACCGTGGTTTGCAGTTGCAACAGATCATAAGACAGCTGTCCATTGCCGATCGCAACGGCGATTTTGCCACCTTCGGATGTGGATTCGAACCCAAAAGTTTCACTGCGGTCGACACCGGAAATGGAGGCATTACCACCCGCGTAGGCAAAGGCTCCGTCAAAGGCGAAACCGGATGCGAACATGGCTTTGACATCTGCGAAATCCAGACCCATGGGAATGGAACTGGTGCCGCCAAAGCTAAGTCCCTGCAGGCTGCCCTTGGCAGAGCCACCGCTAGAGCCACCGGGTTCCTTGGCACCAAAGTCATAATTCAGGGTGCCGACCGTCATGTTCTGATCATAGTTGCGGATGTCACCAATGCTCATGTTGGTTTTGGTGACCACATCAATCAGCGAGATGGTTGCCTTGATCATGCCTTCGGGCATTTCTTCGCCGTCAGCCATCACCTTGCCCAGGGCAAGTTCGACCATGGGAGAGGCATAGTCGTAGGTCATGTTTGACGCATCGCCAGACACCAGCATCGCGCTGCCGTCGTGGCTGTAAATAATCTCACCCGTGCCTTCGTCGCCACCGCCACTGAAGCTGAACGTGATCGGGAACTCTTTGGGAAACAGGACGTCGACAGTTCCATCACCGTTTTCGGAGAACTGGATTTCAGGCAGTCGCATCCCAAGAGTGGCGTCTTCTTCGGGGATGGGCATCATCATCGACACGTCGGATACCGTGAGCGTGCCATCGGCCAGGGTTTCCGTGCCATTGACGTCATAGCCGGTACCAGACAGATAGGACTTCCAATCGTCCCAGACCTCTTGGGCACTAACATCGGCCAGTGCTCCCTGACTGGAGAGTACCAAGATAAACGCTGCACCATAACCGCGTGCGAGGGAAACTGACATAAGACAACCTTTCTTTTAAATCTGCGAGGACATGGTCGACAGTTGAGTAATCCGCGTCAAGGGGCGAGATCGTCGACGATTCCCCGTATACATAATAGCATGAATTGAAATCGTGAGTTGGAGATAAGATCTATGGAATTCAAGGGTAAGACGGTCATCATTACGGGCGCAAGCCGGGGAATCGGTGCCGAGGCTGCACGGGTATTTGCGGCGGCGGGCGCCAATGTGGCCTTGCTGGCAAGGAGCGCGAACAGCTTGGAGACACTCGCCGCTGAGATCGGCGAAAATGCGCTGGCACTGGCCTGCGATGTTTCCAGTTATGCCTCTGTTGAGGCAGCTGTGAAGCAAACCGTCGACCGGTTTGGCGGGTTGGATGTACTGATCAACAACGCCGGGGTCCTGAAACCCATTGGGCCACTGGCCGAGGCGGACCCGGATGCGTGGGGCCAGGTTATCGATATCAATATCAAAGGCGTGTTCAACGGTATGCGCGCCGCCTTGCTGGTGATGAAGGCATCAGGAGGTGGTTCCATTTTGACCGTCAGCTCCGGTGCGGCCCATAACCCACTTGAGGGATGGGGCGCCTATTGTACCTCTAAGGCCGGGGCGGCAATGCTGACCAGGTCGCTCGACCTCGAGGAACGCAGTAACGGAATTCGCGCCATTGGGTTGTCGCCCGGAACCGTGGCAACGCAGATGCAGCGCGATATCAAAGCCAGCGGTATTAATCCTGTGAGCGAGCTGAACTGGGAGGATCACGTGCCCGCGGAATGGCCGGCCAAGATTTTGTTGTGGATGTGTACGCCCGATGCGGACGCCTACATTGGCAGTGAAATCTCGCAGCGCGATGAAGAAATCCGCAAACGTGCTGGCCTGACATGATCGATGTGACGGTTGAAGGGTCGGGGCTCTGGATTGTGACTCTCAACCGGCCCGACAAGGCCAATGCACTGACAACAGGGATGTTGGAAGAGTTGCTGGAAATTGCAACCCGCGCAGTCGAGGCGCGCGGATTAATCCTGACCGGCACCGGCAAGGTATTCAGCGCCGGCGCTGACCTGGATGAGGCAGCGACAGGGCTGGCTGTCTCTCCCCTTTGGGAACAGCTGTCAGGGGCAATTGCAGCTTTGCCCTGCCTGACTGTTGCAGCGCTGAATGGGACATTGGCGGGAGGGGCAAACGGTATGGCACTGGCCTGTGATCTGCGGATCGCGGTGCCTAGTGCCAAGGTGTTCTACCCGGTGATGAAGTTGGGATACTTACCGCAGCCTTCGGATGCCAAGCGCATGGCGGCACTGGTAGGCCCGGCGCGATGCAAGCTTGTCTTAGCCGGCGGTCAAAAGATAACGGCGCAGCAGTCCTATGACTTTGGTTTGGTCGATCAAATCGTAGACCCAGCAGAGTTGATGCAGGTCGCACGTGACCTCATGGCGGATAGTCTGGCTGCCGAACCTGAACTGGCGCAGCGTATACTTGCGATGTGCGCCGCAAGTTGAGTCAAATGCTCCCGCCCGTCGTTGGTCATCTGTGATGACCGCCTTCCGTTGGGCGTGGCGCCGCGCAAAGCGCGGCGCCACGCCCAAGGCCGCCAAGGTTGTTTGGCAAAGCCAAATCACCTGCGGGCGCGGGAGCATTGCGAGCCAGGCGTGCGGAATGGTATCGTTCGTCGGTGCGCAAGCGTAGCATTTCGGCGGCTGCTTGGCTGGTTCGCAAATGAATGCAATCAGCCGGAGGTGGAGCCTCTGAAACGAGATTGGATGATAAACCCGTGTCAGATTAACCTCAGTCTGTCGTATGGATCTCACTGTGGTAGTTGTTGTGTAGCAGAGCCAAGGACAGCTCCTTGCTGCCTTTCGATCTTGGCGTCAGATGGTAGTGACTGTCTATACCGTCGCTGTGAAACGGGCGATAGAGCTGCGGACAGGTCCGGCTGGGCATGGGGCGTTTTGTGGATCGTAGCATCGCATAAAAAATGCGCCATAACAGGGCGTTGATAAGAGGTAGGCATGGCAATGAACTATGATGCAGTGGTGATCGGAGCGGGACCGGCGGGGTTGATGGCGGCAGAAGAGTTGGGCCGGGCCGGGCAGAGCGTTCTGATCGTCGAGGCCAAACCCTCGGTTGCGCGCAAGCTGTTGATGGCTGGCAAATCCGGGTTGAACCTGACCAAGGACGAACCTTTTGATCAGTTGATCATCAACTATGGCAAGGCTGCGAATTGGCTGACGCCGATGGTACAGGAATTTGACTCGCAGGCAGTACAGGACTGGGCGCGTGGGTTGGGTATCGACCTGTTTACCGGTTCGACGGGTCGGGTGTTTCCGAAAGTCATGAAAGCCTCACCGCTGGTACGGGCCTGGTTGACTGCGCTGGACGCCTTAGGTGTGGAACGTCGCACGCGGTGGTCCTGGCAAGGGTGGTCCGGAGCGGATTTGGTGTTTGATACACCAGAAGGCACAAAGACGATCACAGCAAAGGTCACCGTGTTGGCGCTGGGCGGTGCAAGTTGGGCGCGGCTGGGCTCGGACGGGCTGTGGGGCCCACTGTTGGCAGACCAGGGCGTGGCGGTGACACCGTTGCAGCCGGCAAATGTCGGGTTGGTCGTTGATTGGTCCGATCACATCGCCACCCAGTTTGGTGCGCCGCTAAAGGGTATTGCATTGCAGGCTGGTGATTTGTACTCGCGCGGCGAGGCGGTGATTTCGAAACAGGGGCTGGAAGGCGGTGGAATTTATGCGATCTGCGCGGCGGTGCGCGACGGTGCTGCGTTGACACTGGATTTACTGCCGGATCTGTCCAGAATTGAAGTCGAGCGTCGGCTGTCACGGTCTCGGGGTAAGGCAAGCCTGTCAAATCATCTGATCCTGGCTCCATACCGATAGCCACCGAAATATCATGAATTTCTTGCGACGCTAAAACTTCGTTTGAATCTACTTCCCAGCTATTTAAAATTTTACCTTTCAGTGGCATTACTGCCTGAAACTGACGAAGGCGGCGAACGTGTGTTTTCAATCTCTGGCCATGCCGAGCAGAAA
>ENA-OSET01004243-OSET01004243.1-sediment-metagenome-genome-assembly--contig:-NODE-4243-length-12796-cov-10.144508_pt1 | contig 12796 bp, 7 predicted proteins | sample MGYA00237882_ERZ534229 | MGnify/ENA primary metagenome ERZ534229 (study PRJEB26408, sample SAMN06266212) | sediment metagenome | isolation source: Hudson Canyon methane seep mesocosm | place...
TTCTTACCATAGCCCGAAGAGCCTCGAAAGTTTGGTTGTAAAACACTCCAGCCTCGGCTAATAAAAAACTGAGTCCAGTAATCAAATCTTTCGTAATCACGGCCTTGAGGTCCTCCATGAGGGAAAATAATTAAGGGTTGTTTGGCTTTGGGTGATGTGTTTTTAGGCTGGGTGAATAAGCTTTCAATTTCGGTACTGTCTCGAGTGTTAATAACGAGTGTCTCTGGTTTGCTAAGTGTTTTGTTATCTAGGGCTGGGTAAGTATTAGCAAGTAAGGATAATGTGTTTGGGCTGGTGTTTGTATTGAGAAGATAAAGTTGAGCAGGCTGGTTGCTATCGCTTGATGAAATGATATATAGCCCTGCATCCTTATGGTTGCTAACAATTAGGTTATGGGACGTTGGTAGCGTCTTATTGATTTGAGCTTGAATGTCGATATAGTCCTGGTCCCAGTAAATTGTGTGAGGTTGATTATCAACATATCTTAGCCCCACTGTTTTTTTGCCATCGTTGCTATGAATTAGGCGGCCTTGTACATCATAGTCAGGATTTGAAATTATTAGTTGTTTGCTTGTGTCCCATTGAGTGATATTTCTTTTGAAAATGGCTTTTTTTCCTTCGTTTAGCTCCACGGTATATAGCTCTTCAGGGGAGTTGCCAAATCCAATAGGGTAGATTTGATGGGCATCATCAATTTTGTGCCAGTCATTCGAGTTGAGGTCCTTTATGATTATGTCCGTTATATTGTTACGATTCCTTTTAAACCCGAGACGTATTTCTCCCTTATTATCAGAGATCCACGAGATAACTTTTGATATAGGCCTATGGCGTTGAACAATAGTTTTGTCACCAGTATAGATGTTGAGTTTGTAGGCGTGGGGGAATAGATTGTATGTTTCTGTACCCAGAGAAATCAGAATGTGTTCAGTATCATCCGGTAATAAATTAATCACCTTGTCTTGAAACTGGGGCCAATTATTATCGCTAATTAAATCTTGTTTTATATTGGAACCATCGAGGTTTAGAGCAATGAGCTTAGTTCGTGTGATCGCTGTGTAGCCCCCTGACTTTTTATATCCTTTCGAAGGATATCGGAATGACAGTAATAATCGCTCATTGTTAGCCCACCAAAATTTCAATAACTTAATGCCCTTATTATCAATAGCATAAATAGCTTTAGTTTGACCGCTATTTATGGGTTTAGTTATGAAATAGGTTTTGCCGCCCTTATTTAAGAAAAAGGCAAGGTTTTTGCCATCGGGTGAGATGGACATCTTCTCTACAAGAGGTAGATTGGAAAAAGCCTCAACAGGAACTAAATCTTTTGCAGAAACTGTTGCTAGGGAGACTAAATAAATCAGAAGGGACAAGTATAGGTGCTTAGTTATTTTCATAGCGAGGGCATTTAGGAAACTTTAAATTGGGATTTGATAGATAGATTGTAAAAAAATATTATTGATTGGTGTACGTATTCTTCGAAATAGGTCACATAATTAATTTGCTACAAAACTTGAAGATATATTCCATTATTGAAAGGTAGAATGTACTATTTGTCCCAAAATAGTACAAAGCCAGTAATATCAGTAGCTACAGCTTGACATGACTTATGTTCACCCGATACTATGTACTAAAAGAGTAGTTAAATAACTAAAACAATACTTTATATGGTGATTTTATGAACTCACAAGGTCGAACTAAAGGTACAACCGGTCAGGCGCAAGCCTTGACTGAACGGGATATTGAAATCATCAAGCGTTCGATTAAGGGGGGAGATAATCCTCATCAAGTTGTACGCAATATGGGAATATTTATTCTCTCAAACTGGTTGGGTCTGCGGTCCAAAGAACTCGCTGCTTTGAAGGTTAAGGATGTTTATGAGAACGGCAAGGTTAAGGACACTTTAAGATTATTGGCAGGGTATACCAAGGGTGAAAAGCACCGAGACCTGGCATTGTCTAATCCTGAAGTTATTAAGGCTATACGGGCCACTGTAGTCGCCCAAGAGGATCAATATCATCGTATTAATGCAGAATCGCCCTTGTTCCGTTCTAACCGTGGCAGTAGCTTTTCAGCGAACTCCATGCGCAGGGTTTTAAAGACTATTTACATTGATGCAGGCTACCCTGACGCCAGTTCTCACAGTGGTCGCCGTAGCATGATTACCCGGCTGGCGGAGAAGGGCATTGATGTGAACAGTATTCGAATCATTGCCGGTCACAGTTCCTTGCAAACAACACAACGATATATTGAGGAAAATCCTGCGCGACTTGCCAATATTCTAAAAGGGTTGTGATTACAAAGGCGCAGAAATAAAACCCTATTTCCTAAAACACCCCCTGGGGTTTTTAAACCCCACACACCCCCTGTGGTTATTTGGGTGGGGGTCTTATATATTGATATACAAAAGGGTCCGTGTTTAAGGGCCTTTAAAAGATCTGAGACCTCAAGCAATTGCCGCTACTGATTAGGCTAGGGCAATTAGGGCGATATCTTCATCGCAGTTGAATCAATTATAAACAGTCCCCTGACTTTAATTGGAACAACTTCTTTGCTAGTTGAAGAGTACAACCCGACACGATGGATGGAGCAAAACCGAAGAATCGGGTGGTGATGATGATGAAAAAGGTGAGGTTATAAAATCAAATTGTACAAAAACTGTACAAAAAAGTAGCCTCTCCACTCACCCTAAAATTTCTGAAAAAGAGGGTGAGGGTTTTTTGGATGGTGAGAATTTAGAAAAAATAATCGTGGAAGAAAAAACTCACCCTAAAGTTGGGGAGAGTTCAGAAAAAGGGAGAGAAAAAAGGGAGGCTACAACCCCAGTAAACACGGGGCGTGGAGTAGACCCTCTCCTTTCTCACTCTATTTTTAATAAAGTTTAAGTTACATATAAATAGTCTTATATATATAAAAGCGGTATACAGGGGAAGTGATGGCGATTTTGGGAGGGAGAAGGGTGAGGTCTTGGATTGGTGGAAAAAACACACCTCTCCGATCTCACCTCGTAAATGTTGAAACTTTACTCAAGGATTTGATAGTTGTTCAGGCTATCCTTTATTACATCCTTTAGGGATCATCCACGAATTCTTTAGCTTTTCATATTTGAGATAGTCATCGACAGGAATAGATTCACCCGTTGCTAATTCTAATTCCTGAATAGTCACGATGTATTCATCAAGTCTATCTCTTTTAGCATCAACACTATTTGGAATAATCCATGCAATGACTCGGTCATTACGAATAATAACTTTCCAGAATGCATCAGGTGTTTTAACGCCATGTGATTCAGTAAAAAAGTCATCATTAGGATTATCACCCCAGAGAACACCACCAATAATCAGCAATTCATCAATGTCACGATAGCACTCAGTTATTTCTTCAGTTAGTAACCAAGCGCCACGGTTCATTTTTGCTACTTGTGGCAGAATATTAGTCATGAAATTGGATTGTCTGATAGCTACTTTTGAGTAGTCCAGATGGTTAGCTGGAACTAAATGGCCCCGGTCATAACGCTGACCTTTTTTCTTATACGTTTTAGCGGAGAGTTGTTGGCATGATGCAGAAACATTAGGGTCAATATGAAACGATTTGTGGCGTTTAAAACTGCCAGTGTCCTGCTGGACATTGTATTGAAATTTAACAGCGCCACGCCTGTCACAATCCACCCAGACAGCAAAACCCTCATAGTCTATTCTTTTTATTTCTGAACCGTATGCTGAAAAACTTGTAAATATTGCTAGTAAATAAAATGTTGTTTTCATGGTTAACGCTTTACTTAGTGACTTATGCGATTTCAGAATGCTTTGTTATAGTAAGGTTGATGCTTAATTGATAATAGAGTTAAGCTATTTAAAGATTTGGTTATCTAAACTTTCAAATAATTGTAGGTGAGTTTTAAGATTATTTTTCGTTTTTATAAAAATTAATTTAGCGGTCTTATTTTTTAAGTTTTACTGTGTGGAAAACAAATGAATGCTTTGAAGGAACCTATTCCCAATATTCTTTACTATATCTTGCTATGTGTTTCAATTGTTGTTGTGTTAAGTCTTTTTTATATTCAGCTTTTAAAACAGACAGGGGAACACCTTGAAATAAGATCTGAACCTTATAATACAGTTGAATGCGTAACATCATTGGAAAATGGGGAAACTTTTCTTATGTATGGCTGGAATAAATTTAATGTTTCACTGTTGATGAAATTCCTTTGCAGTGATTCTCGAATAGCACAGAAATATAGTGTTATTAAAGGACAGTGGCAACATCATAAAGCTAAAAATTTATCGGCACTATCAAAACCGTATGATTTAGTTGTATCTAAACCTTCTTTTATCAATATGGAGGATGTTAAAGCGGTAGCCAATTATCATCCTATAGCCAGTTATAAGTCGTACCCTAGTTATTTTATTAACAATACTGGGGAAGAGATTAAAATAACAAATAGATATTTTTATGAAAAGAAAGTGGGATTATTAGTACACCCTAGAAGTTTTTCTGGACGAATCGAACCCATGAATAGTCTTAGAAGCGCTGGAATAAATCTTAATTTAATGGAATTCAGTTATTACAATTCACATCAAGAATTAAGGAATGCACTGTTAAATAACAAAGTTGATGTAATAGGTAGCTATTGGGCTAAGGAAGATGAAAACATTTTAAATTCAAAAGGTAGATTGTTATTGAATAAGAGTGTAGACCCTTCCACGTGGTATCTAACTAGCGTTGATGAAGATACCGAATGCGCTGTAGTAGAAACGATTAAGAAATTAGGTAGTAGTGAAAGTGGTTATTTTAGTAACCTTTTTTATCATGTTCAGTGTAAAGATGAATTGTTATGAAGATCCGAATACTCGTAGTTGTAATAAGTTTTTTATTAACAGTTTTAGTGAGTTGCTACGGTATAAGTACTTCATACGGTCACATGCTGTCTGAAAGAATTAATGAATCACTTAGAGTTGCGTTGGAAAAGACACTTGTTGACGAAGTATTTACAGATTCGAACTCTATGAATGTTAAAAAAGAAAAAATTGAGTCAGTATTGAATAAATATAATCAAAAATTAAATGATTATATTTCCCAGAGTGATTGGGAACCTGTGTTTCTTGAGAATTGGAGCATAACATCCATTGATGAAATAAGTTCTAATTCTAATTTTCTTGATCCTATGTCTTTGCACTTTACAAGTTTTACTATTTTTAATGATTTTGAAGTGATACGAGCAGACAAAGCTAGAAAAATAGTTATTCAGAATCGATTTAAATTAAATGAACATTGGTTTGCCGTTTTCTTTTTGATAGTTGCATTTGTTTTTTTAATAGTTAATCTGATTTTTCAAAAACCATTGTTCGGTCTTGCATCGGAAGATAGTGATGATTATGGTGAGATGAGTACAGAGAAATTGATTCAACAAGGTGAGAATGGTGATCTTGAGTTTAAAAAGTCACTCAGATGGGGTTCTACTATTAGTGCAGAAATCAATAAGGCACAATCTATAGTGATAAAAACTATAGCTGGATTTGCCAATGCCGGTGGAGGAACACTATTAATAGGTGTTGAAGATAATCGCGAGTTAGTTGGGTTAGAGTCAGATTACGAGTCACTTGATGGTGATAAAGATAAATTTGAGTTACATTTAAGTAATCTTATAGACGCTAATATCAGTAAAGTATTTAGAGCTAATAATATTAAAATTAAATTTCCTACTATTCATGAAGTGGAAATTTGTCAAATAGATATTAAACCCAGCAAAACTGCAATAGTACTGGCCACCAAAGATAAACACGGACAAAAAGTTGAAAAGTTTTACCTACGTTCGGGTAACCAGACAACAGAGCTTAGTCTGGCGGAGGCTAGTCAGTACATTGAGTCTAACCAATGACACAACCTGATCTCCTGAATTAAAAATTATTGATGGTAATGATTGGGAAGTAGTCCGATATTTTCCATGGGTTGTATACAGAACTAATAGTCAAAAATAATTTGATGCCGTACAGTTAAGTGGAACAAATTTTGGAACGTACAAAAGTTGTTGGCGTAAAATATGACAATGATGATGGAATTAACCGTCAGTTAATTATTTCTGAAGCTTGTGCTGAAAAACTGGTAACACTACTTGTGATTGTCTTTAATAAATAAATTGCTTTCATGTGTTTTTATTTTGTTCTTAGAAGATTGAAATATGATACTTGTACAAAGGGGGTATAGAGTTCTGTTAAATTTAAGGATGTAATTATCCTTGGTTAGCAGGGATGAATCTAAAAGATAAAAGAGTTATTTGTGTTTAAATATTAACTGAAAAACGTTAAATAATATTACAATTCATAGCTAGGGTTTAACCGTTAGGAGGGTTTATTGAAGTCTGTTGAAGTGGTTGATCTATTTTGTGGTGTGGGCGGCTTGACTCATGGGTTGCAGAAAGCGGGTTTAAAAGTTGTGGCGGGGGTCGATATTGATCCGAAATGTCAATATCCTTTTGAAGTGAATAATGGCGCTAAATTTCATCTTAAAAGTGTTGGAGATCTTAAGCGCTCTGAAGTAAGCGAGTGGTTTTCGGCGGCTGATATAACTGTGTTAGCAGGTTGTGCACCATGCCAACCTTTTTCAAGATATAGTCAGGGGCCAAGGGGTAAGAAGGATGACAAATGGAAGCTTCTTTATGATTTTCAGCGTTTAATAATCGAAACTGGACCGACTATTGTTACTATGGAAAATGTTCCTCAGCTTATCAAATTTGATGTTTTTTCTGATTTTGTGACATCACTTGAAAGGCATAAGTATCACATAAGCTATAAGTTGGTTGAGTGTGAGAAATATGGATTGCCGCAAACTAGAAAACGTTTGGTTTTGCTTGCATCAAAATTAGGTGAAATCGAATTAATAAACCCCACACATAGCAAGCCTGCACAATACCTTACTGTTAAGAATGTCATTCATGGCTTACCAAGATTAAGAGCCGGTAAAACATCGACTAAAGATTTGCTTCATAAAAGTTCATCTTTAAGTGCGCTCAATTTAGAACGAATTAAAGCTTCAAAACCTGGTGGGACGTGGCGAGATTGGCCGGAAAATCTTGTGGCTGAGTGTCATAAAAAGACAACGGGACATAATTATGTGAGTGTATATGGACGTATGGAATGGGATAAACCCTCACCGACTGTAACCACTCAATTTTTTGGGTTTGGTAATGGCCGCTTCGGTCATCCGACACAAAATAGAGCTATATCTCTTAGAGAAGGTGCTATTCTTCAAAGCTTCCCTCCAAGCTATCAATTTACGGCCCCTGGAGAACAGTTAGATATGAAAACCACAGGGCGACTAATTGGGAATGCGGTACCTGTAAGGTTAGGAGAAGTGATTGGTAAAAGTATCACGAAGCACATTAAATCATATGTAGGAAGTGATTGTTAATGTAGGAGACTTAAGCATAAAGGATTATGGAAAATACAAACGAGAGAATCAACAGTAAACCTGAACCTGGTCAACTCGTATCGGTTCGGCGCCGACAATGGGTGGTCGCAGATATACTCGCCTCGAATCCAGAAAATAGCCTAATCCCCCCGCAGAATTTAGTTACTCTTTCATCCATTGATGAAGACGGACTGGGTGAAGAACTGCAAGTCATTTGGGAAATAGAACCCGGGGCCCATATCATTGAAAAATCAGGAATGCCTGAAATCACTGGTTTTGATGATGCAGAAAAGTTAGATGCTTTTTTAGATGCGGTTCGTTGGGGGGCGGCAACCAATGCCGATAAAGGTTTTTTGCAAGCTCCGTTTCGGAGCGGCGTTAGCATTGAAGACTTCCAGTTAGATCCATTAGTACGCGCCATTAATATGGCTCGTGTAAACCTACTTATTGCTGATGATGTCGGATTAGGTAAAACCATAGAGGCAGGTCTTGTTATTCAAGAGATGCTGCTGAGGCATCGAGCACGTACTGTGTTAATTATTTGCCCCGCATCTTTGCAGCAAAAGTGGCACGATGAAATGCAGGAAAAGTTCGGTTTAAATTTTAAAATTGTAAATACGGACTACATTCAGAAACTGCGACGTGATCGAGGTATCCATGCAAACCCATGGACCTCATTTCCTCGTTTGATCACATCACAAGACTGGATAAAGACTGGGGAAGGGCAAAGACAATTACGTGAGATATTGCCCGTTAAAAATTCATTTCCAAGAAAATTCGACATCCTAGTTATCGATGAAGCTCACAATGTAGCACCTACTGGCTCTGGCAGCTATGCTCGGGCAAGCCAGCGCACCCAACTCATTAGAGAAATTGCACCTCATTTCCAACATAAGTTGTTTTTAACGGCGACACCCCACAATGGTTATACAGAGTCTTTTACCTCCCTATTAGAACTATTAGATGATCAACGTTTTGCGCGCACCATCGTGCCGGATGAGAATAATCCCCAAGCTCAAAAAAGTTTGAAACAAGCTATGATCCGTAGGCTGAAAACAGATCTAGTAGATGCCGATGGAAAACCAATCTACCCGCCAAGAAAGCTTCAAGCCTTGGAAATTAATTACACCCAAGAAGAGCGGACGATTCATAAAAAACTCAATGAATATACAACTAACCGTGAATCAACACATAGTGAAAATAAAAATTCAGTAGGGATTAAATTTATCAATGGGCTTTTAAAGAAGCGCTTGTTTTCATCCCCTGCGGCTTTTGCATCAACCCTAGAAAAGCATGTGAATACTGTTCATGCCGGTGGTGCCGAAAAGAAAGCTACAATCATTGAAGAGCGTATTCTTCGAAAAGCTATGCTGAAAGCTGAAGAAGACTATGCAAATGATGAAGACTTCGAAACCGCACAAGAAGAGGCGATAGAAGAGGTTAGTAAACGCATTGCGCCATTTACTGCTGGGCAACAGTTACTAGTTAATGATTTACGTCATTGGGCACAGAGCGCTCAACATCAATCCGATTCCAAAGCTGATGCGATCTGCGCATGGATTAAGAGTAATCTAAAAGAGCAAAGCAAATGGAATAATCAGCGAGTTATTTTATTTACCGAATACCGAACGACTCAACAGTGGTTAGAAAAAATACTAACAGAAAAGGGTTACGGTGGTGATCGTTTAACAATCATCAATGGTGGTATGGATCAAGAAGAGCGTGAAGAAGTGAAGGCTGCGTTCCAAACCAATCCAAATGACTCCGAGGTGAGAATTTTGTTGGCCACCGATGCTGCATCTGAAGGTATTGATTTACAGAACTATTGTAATTGTCTAATCCACCTTGAGATCCCTTATAACCCAAATATCATGGAGCAGCGAAACGGTCGAATAGATCGTCATGGACAAAAAGCCAGTGAAGTACTTATTTGGCATCCAGTCGATGCGGGTGATGGCCAAGGCGACGCCGTCGGCGGTCATAAAGATGATATTTTAAGAGCGTTACGAAAATTAGAGTCCATGCGCGAAGATATGGGTAGCGTAAACCCAGTTATTGCCCCACAAATGTCAGGTTTGATCGAAGGGTCAAAAAAAGAGCTCAATACTCAAATGGCTGAGGCCAAAACAGCCAAGGCAAAAGAGCTTGTCAAGGCTGAGCGTCAACTGAAAGAAAAAATACAAAAGCTTCACTTACAATTGTTAGAAACGCAACATGACTTTCACCTCACACCTGAACATGTATTGGCCGCCGTTCAAACGGGACTAGCTGTAGCACAAAAGCCGCTTTTAAAGCTTGCTACGTTAGAAGGTGCTCCCAAGGGGAGTGTTTTTATGATGCCCGAACTAACAGGCACTTGGGGTGATTGTGTCCAAGGGCTTCCACACCCTTATACTAAACAAGTTCGGCCAATCACTTTCGATCACGCTGTGGCAAAAGGTCGAGATGATGTGGTTCTGGTTCACCTTAATCACCGCCTGGTACAAATGTGTTTGCGTTTGTTACGCAGCAAAGTTTGGGAACAAGATGATAAGTTACATCGAGTCACATTAAGGTCCCTACCCAAAGAGCAAATAGAAGGGGTTGTTGCGCTTGTTGTTTCTCGTTTGGTAGTAACCGGTGGCAACCACCATCGTTTGCATGAGGAAATCACTTATTCAGGTGGTTATCTAAAAGATAAAGGTTACAACCGAGAGAGGGGTGTCAATCAGATCAATGAATGGTTAAAACAATCGCAGCCAGCAAAGCCATCGCCATCTCTTCAAAGTACGTTGGTCTCAAGATTTGATACTCATACCAGTGCAATTCAGCAAACAATAGAGGCTCGCTCAAAAGAGCGCTTGAAAGGTCTTGAAAGTACTTTGGACAAACGTAGACAACAAGAAATTAGTGACATTACGACTGTTTTGACTGAGCTTGAGCAATCCATTAAAGCGGAATTAGATAAAAAGGATCAACCTGAACAGTTTGACTTGTTTACCCCAGATGAACGCACACAAGTCCGTAGAGACCATGATGCACTTAAGGCAAGACTAAGTCGTATACCAAACGAAAAAGATCAAGAGATTGAAGTAATCGAACATCGATACGAAAACTTCGTGACAAGAACATTTCCGGTAGCGATTATTTTCTTAGTGCCTGAAAATTTAGTGGAGGCTAAGTAATGTCAAATCAACTAAGCCAACATGCTGAATGGTTATCGTTAATTGAAGTATCAGGTCCGTTTTTAGCCGAAGCTATTTTAAAAGAGGCCTTTCCACAAGGTTTAGAAAAAATTGATCCATTCAAGAAAAAGAGTTTTCGTAACACTTATGATGAATGGCGCGAAACGATTGATAGTCACGATGTAGAAGACATCGCGATAAAAGAGAAGATTCATCAGGAATGGATTAACTGGGTAATTAAGTTCGGTTTGGAGTGGGATGAAGACGAAGATGGGGATATTCTCAAACAAGGTGATGCCATCCCTGAAGATATTAAGTTCTCACTTGTAGAGCATAATCTTATCTTAAAACCAGAGTTTGCCGTTTATGCAAATGAAGATGGTAAACCCTATCTGTTGCTTACAAGTTATCCTGCCAATACAAACCTAGAAGAAGTAATCAAAGGAGATTCCTGGTCTGCTAGTCCTGCCGAGCGCATGGCACAACTATGCCGTGCAGTTGGTACCCGTTTAGGCATTGTCACAAATGGTGAGCAATGGTTATTTATTGATGCCCCCGAAGGCGGTATTACCACCTATGCGAGCTGGTATGCCCGTTTGTGGAGTCAGGAGCCGGTTACCTTGCAGGCGTTTTATAGCTTATTCAACATCGGCACCATTTTTAATGGCTTTGAAGACGCTAGAAAATTAATTGAATTATTAGATGAATCATTAAAGCATCAAGATGAAGTGACCGAGACGCTTGGGTTACAAGTTAGTCGTGCTGTAGAGGTGTTGGTACAGTCTCTAGATCGCATCAATCATGACCACAATAACAAACTATTAGAAGGTGTAGAGCCAACCGAGCTCTACGAAGCAGGTTTAACTTTGATGATGCGTTTAGTTTTCTTGCTCTGTGCGGAAGAACGCGGCTTACTGTTGTTGGGTGATGAAACCTACGAGGCTAACTATGCTTTATCGACTTTACGCTTAAAACTCAGAGAAGAGGCGGGTCTGCACGGTGAAGAAGTACTTTCATATCGTAAGAATGCCTGGGCACGCTTATTAGCTATATTCCGTGCAGTCTATGGTGGTGTCGAGCATGAAAATATGCGTATGCCCGCCTTAGGTGGTTCATTGTTCGATCCTGATCGTTTCCCATTTTTAGAAGGAAGAGAGAAAGGCTCCAACTGGAAAATAGAAGAGGCCAGACCACTACCGATTGATAACAGAACCGTCTTATTGTTTTTGGATGCAATTCAAATCTATCAAGGCCGCACGCTATCGTATCGTGCACTAGATGTTGAACAGATTGGTTACGTCTACGAAGGCTTGCTCGAAAAAACTGTTGTTCGTGTACCGAATGTTACGCTTGAACTGAACGGCTCCAAAACAGCAAAAACGCCTTGGGTAGAATTAAAAGAACTTGCATCAGCAGAGTTGGATGGTGATGACGCAGTTAAAAAATTACTGAAAGAACGTACTAAAAGTTCTGCAGGAAGAATCAATTCTGATTTAATTAAAGAGTTAAATGACGCTCAATTAGATAGACTATTAGCAGCATGCCATAACGATACTGAACTAAGAGATCGTATTAAACCGTATTACCATTTCCTTCGCTTGGATGCCTGGGCCAATCCGCTACTTTATCTAAAAAATGCGTTTATGGTAACGACTGATTCTGGACGCCGTGAAACAGGTACGCACTACACGCCGATTTCCGTTACCGACGCCATCGTCAAAGAGACACTTGAATTGGTTGTTTATATCGGTCCAGCAGAAGGAAAACCGAGAGAGCAGTGGCTGCTGAAATCCCCTGCTGAATTACTAGACCTAAAGATATGCGACCCAGCCATGGGCTCGGGCGCATTTTTGGTTCAAGTTTGTCGATGGTTGTCGGGACGGTTGGTCGAAGCATGGGCTATCGAAGAACAAAATGGAAGGTTCATAGATGCAGATGGGAAAGTTCACGATAAAGGCGATGACATTGAATCTTTGAATTATGACGCGGAAGAAAGAATAGTAATTGCAAGACGATTGGTAGCAGAACGTTGCCTGTACGGTGTAGATATCAATCCTTTGGCTGTTGAATTGGCAAAACTGTCAATCTGGCTAATCACTCTGGCAAAGCAGCGACCGTTTGGGTATCTAAATCACAATTTACGTTGTGGCGATAGCCTATTGGGTATCTATATGCTTGATCAACTTATTGAGTTGACCATGCAACCCACTGGTAATAGTCAGCAACAT
>ENA-OSET01004244-OSET01004244.1-sediment-metagenome-genome-assembly--contig:-NODE-4244-length-12783-cov-8.032190_pt1 | contig 12783 bp, 16 predicted proteins | sample MGYA00237882_ERZ534229 | MGnify/ENA primary metagenome ERZ534229 (study PRJEB26408, sample SAMN06266212) | sediment metagenome | isolation source: Hudson Canyon methane seep mesocosm | place...
CCATTATGTTCTCCGAAAATTAGATATAAAAAAGCCCCAATTAAGGGGCGAAAAGGGCTTTAAACTTAGGATGCAGATAAAGTAATTGTCCAAGTGACAGACATAGTGTCGTCAGCTTGCTTGTTCACCGCAGGGAAAACAGTTCTGCAAAGCATAGTTCCGCTAGATGAGGCATTAAATACCCCTGCCTCTGTAACCGCGCCAGTGCCTTCACCTGCCTCAAATGAGGAAACATAAGTAATGGTATTGCTAGAGGCAGAAGTGCTGTCTAACGCCTCGCGTGAGCCTAGAATTGACACTAGATCAGTCTGCCCTGCGGACGCGGCAGTTGTGCCTGAACCTAATGCCATATGACTCATTACCCCGGCAGAAGTCCCTGCCATGCGTGAGCAAATAAAGGTTAAACCTGTGCTGACAACAAGGTTGTGTATTTCGCGGCTATCTTTAATGTTTCCATCTTTGTCTTTAAGAACAAGGGCAACATCACCGCGTAGTTTTAATTTATCGTTAATCATTTTTTTCTCCAAAAAAAACCGCCATTTGGCGGTTAGTGAACGGTTAAAGTTAAGGGGTTAAAAAGTTCCAGAATAACCAACATAATCAGAATCAAAATAATCAAAGGCACAATACCCTTGCCCTCGATATGAACCTGAATCTGTCAATGCTGATGTATCGCCCAACAGCTTTCCTTGGACAATGTTTAGTATGTCGGTCATGGCGGCAAGATCAGAACGAACTTTGACAAAGGTCATTTCCTGATCATCTTGTGCAGTAGCCTCACCATCTAAATCATCTGTCGCGGTAAAGGTTTCATCAACAAACTTGTGAAAGTCCATTCTCTGGTTTTCTGTCAACGCACCGCTATCAGATAATGCTTTGCCAACAGCAAAGTTTGAATCATCAGAGATAGAACTGGTATCTGATAACGATTTATTTACCTCTAACGTGGTCGCATCCGAACTGGCTGATGTATCAGCAACCGACTTACCAACAGCATTTGACAAGCTATCGGTCATGGCTTGGCTGTCAGACAGCGATTTACTTACTGACTTTGCGGCTAAATCACTAAGCCCTACGGTATCAGTAAAGAATTTAAAGATAAGGAAAAAGCCAAACTTAATACTGGCGATTGCTTTTTTAAACGTAATCCCTGCAATGGCTTTTTTAAATATTATCTGAGCCTTATTCACTAAAAGTCACCGCGCAAGTAAAAGTCTAGCACCTGATAAATAGTTTCCACATTACCGTTGGCGTAGGTAATTTCTATTTCGCCCTCATAATAACCTTCGTCACGGTTGAGATTGCCTGATGAAAAAGAAAACACCGCAACTCCATCTGCAAGATTACTGCCGACATCTGCGGCTGTTAGAGTGAACAAAATACTCGAACCGCCCTTGGCTCTAAAATACATCCTCACTGTGCCACCCGAACAGTCGATGGCTGCGCCAGTGTCTTGCCTGGTCAAGTTGGCTTGTATCTGCGGAGCAGTATCATCTTTTACTAGTTGGTATGTCATTTAATCCTCTCAGTTATCAATAAAAGCGTAGCGACTCCAGACGCTTTCGGTTGCTTGCATTTCTAAATAAAAACAATCAATGCTTGTATCGTCTGATTTATTGTCAGCCAATAGAGCGATTGATTCGGCAGCGGTTTTTCCGCTTGCTACGGTTTCGTGCAAAACATCTGTGCCGTCTGTTTTTGTATAACCAACCCTTATCACGATATGTTCTCCAGTGTTCCTACCATTCTTTGAGCGGTGTAATCTACGCTAGATTGAGCATTTGAAACGTGCGCTCTGACCCGGTAATCGGTGAGCGTTGTTGTTTGCCCATAACTCATTTTAAACGGTAACCATAAAGACGCTCTGCCAACTCCTGATGATGGGTCGGGGGGAGTAGGAATAAAGATGGTTTCAGTAGTTGATGGTGTCACCCAAGTCCCTGCGGAGGTAAACTTTGAGTCACTAAAATACATGGTATTTCCAGTGCTAAATAAATCCGTGAAAGCGGAACATTGTATAAATGTTTTATTACTGCCTGAGTCATAATACACAGCCTGAATGTAGGCAGGTTCATTAGTCCCAGATGCATCTACACTAGCGGCAACTCCTCCGCTTATATCTACTTTATCCAACACATTACCTGAAATGCTCAACAACTGATTATAAGCAAGGGATTCACTTTCCACTGTTACTGTTCCGACACTTACAGCATTCACCCCTTTGCTTTTTTTCTGCACCGTAAACACTATAGTGGCCTGAGCCATTGGAGTTTGTGAATTATTTTGTATATCAAACAGAACATTAATATCAATCTTCTGTCGTTTTAGAATGCCGTTGGTAGGGGCAGGAAGAGTAAACGAGCCAAGCGTTGCCGCTGAACTTGTAAGGGCGGTGTAATAATATTGACCAACTGGATAAACCTCAGTTACATCACCAGTAATCAATGCCGATGAGATAGACCCTGCCGTTATCGTTCCCATGTTGGCGTTAATTGCCGCAAGGGTGGAAACATTGATTTCGTCAGCAGTAACAGCACCATTCATATTTTGCAAATTAGGTAAATTATTTGCAACAAAAGAGCCTGTGACTGTTGCGTTTACTACGTTTAAATCTGTTGCTGTAATATTTCCTGTAATCGTTGCGCTTGTTGCAGTCAATGCCCCTGCTCTATCTACTCTAAAAGGTGCAGAAGCAAACGTGTTATGCCCAAGATGGATACCATCAGCAGTGCTTAATGAAACTCTTGTTGCGTTAGCCCCTGCAATTAATGAATCAGAGCCAACCGTAAAGCCGCCTATTACTCCAGTACTAGCAGTAATCTCTCCGCGAATCGTTGCCTCTTCAAATTCAACCGCACCGCTTTTTTGTATTTTCCAACCTGCATTACCAGAAACATAGTTTGTCGATTGTAAACTTGCCGCAACCTTAGCGATTGTAACTGCATCGTTGTCTATCTGGTCTGTCTCTACAGCAAGGTCAGCGATCTGATCTGTATCAACAGCACCGTCTGCAATTCCACCAGAGGGAACTTGAGTAGTAGTAGCATTGACAATAGAACTGTAGCCAGAAGCATTGCCAGTGTAATCAATCGCTTTTAATTTATAGTATCGGGTTACTGAAACAGCTAGGTTGGTATCAGTAAAGTTAGTTCCTGCACTCTTTCCAATTAGAGCATAAGTACCACTAGAGGAGGTTGAGCGATAAACGTCAATGTGACTAAAATCATCAACGGTGGGATTAGTCCAATTAATAGTTATTTGTTCAAATTCACCACTTGCAGATACAGATGAGGGAGCAGATGGAGCGGTGGTATCAGTCGCAGGGGTTTGCGAACCTGTAAGGTAAGCACTGTGAACATTGATTTCATTGACTGCCTTGACCCTAACATCATAACTCGCGCCTTGCTGTAAACTGCGTATTTCAAAAGGCTTGGTCTTAGTTGCTTGAGAATAGTAATCATTAGACCCTGTTCGCCATTCCACGATGTAATGGTCAACAAACGCATCGTCTGAGTAATCCCAAGTGACATTAAAATAAGGGTTAAAAGTGCCATCATCTGCAAGGTAGCTGTCAGCAGTAACGGTTAGATTAGTAGGTGCTGCGGCTGTTGTCCCATCATATAAATCAACCTCACCTGCGCCTAAAAACACCTCTTCATCTGATGTTGTCCAATCCCATATTGAAGATGCTGTCTCAATAGCCTCAACATTGACCACCATTTGATCAGAACTAAACCCGAACGAATAACCAACAACCTCAAAGACTTTAGAGGAATAGCCAAGGCGAGTATTGGAGACATTGATATTGTCCCCTATTTTAAATTTAAAGGCGTTTAGGTTGCAGGGGATGGTAATGGCTTCCTGTTGCCTAGAACGGAACAGGGCGAGTTTAGCTATCCTCTGAGCGCGTATATTATTAACGGTATATGGAAGGGGCATATCCAAATAGATTGGGTCGCCATCTTGAGTTGCGTAAGTGCTTGAGATTTGAGCAGGGTAATCGGCCAGAATATAATTGTCATCTTCTGAAAGGAACACCCCTTTAACGCCATTGTAGGCGTTGCGTCTTGATTGCTTGGTTTGAACGCTGATCTCGCCAACCATCATTGATTCATCAATCGTTACTGTAGGAGCAACGTACTCACCTGCATGAATCTCGAACTTGCCGCCTGAATAAATGAGCCGACCAATCATTGCGCCTGTCATGTTTTCGATATTGGCTTTAATTGAATCAGCGGTATCAATAACGCCATCCATTGTATAACGCGGTTGAGTTCCACCTGCGGCTAAAGCGACAGTCTCATCGCATACGTCTTTAGCAGTATTGATTGACGATGTAAGGATATTAGATGCTGATTCAGCTAACCCGTATTTTGAATCTAAAAGATAATCATAAATGCAGAGCGCAGGGTTTTGTGACCACGCTGTTGCGCTTGTCTCTGGGTCGAGTACCTTTTTGCCACGAACTACGGTAGAGATATTTGGCAGACCTTGAGCAAATTGTTCTTGGTCATAGGTGAGTTTAACCACCATATAAGCGGTATCGAGTAGCTTGTGATTAGATGTCCACTTTGTAGATGCGGCAACTAATCCTGAATCTGCTGTTGTTTGTGAGCCGTCTTTAAAGCTAATAGAAACATAGGAACCCCAATTACCAACATATGAGCCACCATCCCAAATCTTTTGATCGTTGAACCAGACTTCTTCATAGGCATCTATTTCATGCCCTGCAATCGCAGTGACTAACCAGAGGTATTTATTATCAGTGCCAGTGGATTCTAAATAGACAACATTACCGCCAACACGCGCACGACCATAGATAATCTTGCGAGAGGATGCCGCCTCTCTGGTCATGACAGATCGGCCACCCATTTGAGTGCCTAAATCAGGCTTTGGCATTAATGCGCGAGATACCATCGACAACCCTGCGCCAAGAGCAAAAGCCGCCCATAAACTAACACCTAATTCTAATACAATCGCGCTTGCAACTGACGATAATCCTGCTATTAACGCTATTGCCATTTCTTAATCCTTAAAGCATTTAGAGTAAATGCGCTCTATTAAATCAAAGCCCATTCCAATCATTAAGTTGTCAAAGGGGATATGAACCTTGGTGTTTATGTTTAAAAGAGAGATGCCATTTTCACGGCAGTGATCTTCTGCATATTTAATTAATTTGTAACCTGTTGCCCCTGCTCTTGAATCAGGAAGGACAAAAACAACATCATTATTTGCAAAGACATGATCTTTGTAATGAAGACTTTGTGATACAACCAATACACAATAGCCAACTAATTCACCCTGATCTCTTGCTGTAAATATTCTCAATATCCCTGCTGCATCTAACTCTGCGTACTTTTCCCAATCAGGGTTGAGTTTGATTTCGCCTTGATTCAAGGCTACCAATTCCCAATGCTTTTCTAGCAGAGGTTTAATATCTTCTTTAACATTAGCAAGACACTCGTGAGCAATATCCATTAGTGAAGGTACATCGGAACAGTGCCACCGTCATTTCCACCACTACCACCTGCCGCGCCTGTCGGTCTACCCCAGATAATCTCTTTCTCTACAATGGCTGTGACAAACTCAAAGCCTTTATCTGTGGGATGATCAATCTTCTGATCTTCGGCTGTGTAGCGCCTGACTTTTGATCGCTCAAAGGCAATTAACTTATTCTCAACAGCAATAGTAATTGATGAATATTGCCCTGCCTCGGCAATAGTCATGGTATCCATAAACCCAGAAAAGATAATGACAGGATCAGCAATTAAAGAACCTGATGAATCAAACGCACCAAGGCGAACCGTTAATTCGCGCCCTTGATAATCTTGATCTTTTGCTATCGTGACCAGGGAGGATTTAACCCCTGCTAGACTGACGTTCATCCCGGTAGCTTGAACATCTGCTGTTTCTTTAATCTCACTAATGCTGAGTAAATCACCAAGCCCTGTATAGGTTTCGCCGCCATAGGATAGATCACCCATGCCTGACCACACATTTAAGTCACTGGAATCAAACACCATGCGGACAAGGTAAATAGGTCTGACAACATCAGCAACAAGCGCATTGCTCATTGCGGTAGTTAGCGTTCTACTCATAACGCCTCCTCACAAGCAAAGGTAAAGCCGTAAATACTAGCCTCGTTGATCGACCATCCAATGTCATTGGAGGACATACGCCATAGGGATTTTGGAAGGGTAAAATCACATACCTGACCACTGGCAATCGTTGCTCTTAATGGCGGTTGGAAGTTCAATGTCCCTGCACCTGCTGACTTGTCAGATGTCACCATGTAGAGGTAATCACCTAACTGGAAGTAAGTCCCTGCACTCACAGCAGAACCACCTGATGTTGTGGTTAAAGATTCCGATCTAATAGCGGTAGAGCCTGACGTTGTAGCCGTAGCCGAACTGGTATGGAGTGGATTGCCAAACGTAAAAGTCCCCTCCCTTCCGATAAGGCCAACAATAAATGCCTCAACTGATCGTGCCTGTGCATGGCTTAATGGGGGTAGAGATACCTCTGCCTGCCATCGTGCGCCCTGATGAGTGTAAGTCTGAGTATCTAAAGTAAATGGCGATTCAGCAACAGCCACAACACGCTTTAGGCGCATTGACATATTCTGAATACCTACTGAGGGAAAAGCTAAGGGCATTATGCACCCCCCATTGCTTTGGAGAAGTTACCACCGCGCAACCTAGCGTCTGCAACAGCACCTTTAGCGGCTTGGGCTATCTGAGGCATTAACTGGACGATCTCAGCACGCACGGTTTGCTGTACGCCTGTAGTCACGTTAATGGTCTGCTGTACGACTACGCCAGATGATTGACCTTTCGTGTGATCAATAACAGTCTCATTAGGATGAAGAACAGCAGGGAATCCACCCTTGCCATCTACGCCACCAGATCGAGAACCCATGCCAGTGAATCCACCGCCATTAAATGATCGGCTGCCGCCTAAATTTGTCCCTGCCGCATTTCCTGCCGCATTTGCATTGCCACCACCGCCAAAGCTGCCAGTAATAGCGTCAAACAGTGGTTTAGTAATGTAATACTGGACAAGCATTTTAATTAGGCTATCAACTACCGACTTCGCCATATCTCTCATGGCATCACTAAAGTTCTTTGCCCCGGTGATTGCATCGGTAAAGGCATCGGTAAACTTGTTCATGCCTTGTTGCGCCAACTCTTGCATGGCTAAATCTATATCGCCTATTTTCTCTTGCCAATTTTCAAAAGCAAGGCGCATATCTTCAACCTCTTCAACCACGACTTTTTTTAGTGGCTTTCCACCTGAGCCGCCTTTAAGAATAGTAGCTATTAAACTGTCTATCGTTTGCTCAAAACCCTCAACATCAATAACATTAGAAAAATCAATCTTAGTCATGCCACCACTAATTTTGGCTTTCAATTCATCTATTTGATCATTGACTTCCTTATACCTTTTTTCAATATTTGCTATAGTTGGTTCAGCATCACCGAGTCCTAAACTTCGTATCTGACTTGCACTTAATGTTGCTCCAGTTGAAATTTCCGTAAAGGCATCGCTTAGTAGATCTGCTCTGCGAGTAAAATCATCTAAGTCAGTTTTGTTTGCCCATGCGGCAAAGCCAGACACTTTTTTGCGAAAAAACTCAAACGTGTTTCCAACATTGGTGAGAATAGTATCAAGCGACTTAACAACACTAACAGAAGCTTCGAGAAACGAGATCGCCATATCTTTGGCGAATTGCTCAACACCGCCTTTTTCTTCGGAAATCTTTTTAAAGAACGCTGTGAAATGCGCTACAACATAACCAATCGCAGGAGCAAGAGCCGCAACAAACTGATCTCTCATCCCTTGAGCAATGGCCTTTAGCTTAGTAATTTCATCAGCCGTTTTCTCAACACCTCTCGCGGCATCACTGGACATTACTGCGCCCAATGCCTTTGCCTCTCCAAGCAATTCAGCTAGTCCCTCGCGGCCTAAACCTAACGTGTTGACTAATGCCGCACCTTCACTGTCAAACAGCTTAAACGCTAATCTGAGGCGATCTGACTCGCTTTTAACTCCGCTAAACGCGTCTGCTAAAGCAAGCATTCTTTGGTCTAACGGCATTCGGTTTAACTCTTTAGCGTTAATGCCTAATTCTCGAATTGCACCCTTAGCCTCGCCTGTTCCTTTTGCCGCCTCTGCCGTTCTTCGGGTAAACCGTTGCAACGCCATGTCCATCGTGGTTGTAGCAATGCCAGTGATGTCTGCTGCATACCGTAAAGCACTCAATGCCTCAGTGGTTGTGCCGATCTTCGATGCCGTCTTAGCTAATGAATCAGTTGCGCTTAGAGATGATTTAACCAGTAAGCCAAACCCGGCAACACCTGCTACGCCAACCAAAGCGGTTCGCATAGAAAACACTGCGCCAGTGACTTTCTTTAGCCCAGAGGTGACAGAGCCAAAACCTTTCTTGGTTTTATCTACTGCACTGATAATAATCTTGGTATTTTCAGCCATCGTTCTCACTCATTAATTGGTAATAGGCCATCCACTCGTTGAAGTGGGTGACAGACATCTGCTCTGCTTGTTCGATACTCATATGCAAGCGATCAGCCAAAGACAGCAAATTCATCCTTGATTGATCGCGCCTTAGTTTTTTTCAGCAGTCTCCACTGATTGAACATCGGCAAACATTTGATTGGCGATTTCAGAGATAACCGCTGTCTCCTCACCCATCAGATCAATCCGATCTTCCGCAGAGGTAAACAGCTTAGAGCCACCTTCATCCATTGCTTTCATTAGAATCAGATCAACCATTGCTCCGATTGTCGTATTCTCAAGAAAGTTGGGATGTTTCTTTTGCAGTTCATTAAGGTCATAGCAAGAGATGCTGCCGCAGAACAGTTTGAATGGAACGCCATTCTCATCTGACCAGGCATCAACCACTACCTCGCGCAGTGGTATCGTTCGCCTTGACCGTAACTCTTTAGCAAGACCCATTATGAATGAGCCGCTTCAGTGACCGCGCCAGAAACTTGAAGGCTGAAACTTGCCTCAACCATGCCATCAAAAGATGCGTTGATTGACTTACTCGTGACAATGCCTGTGCCTGAGTATTTCTTAGAGCCTGACGCTGTACCTGATGGGCTGATTTCAAAATCAATAGAGGCGCGAGCATCTAATACTAATTGCTGTGCGTCTGCTTGATCCCAATAGCAATCAATAGAGACAGTGCTGCTCTCTAAGCCTGACTTATAGGTTCGGGCAGTATCGCCCATTGCGCTATCTTCGATGGTGTCAGCAGACGTTTCCAGTGTGAATGATCTGATCTCACCAACCACGACCTCTGTAGTACCTGCTAACTGTAGTTTTACTACGCCTGATTGACCTGTGACTGTAGCCATTTTGTATTTCCTCTAGTTTAAAAATGTTGCTTTTTGGTGGACGAAAAAAAACCGCCAAATGGCGGTCTGTTTCAGTTGGGTTAATTTATGTTGTGCCTCGCGTGTATTCGTACAAAACGCGAACCGTCAAGATGACTCCTCCTATTGGATCAATAGAGCCTTCATCTATTTCGACTTGAGTGATCTGCGTATCTTTTGCAAAACCGCCTCTAGTTCTATCGACATCAAGACCCTCTTCGATTGCCTCAATGATGTTGTTTCTTGCCTGATCGATCAGCGCACCTTTGACAAAGCAAACCAACTCATAGTTGATGGTTGCCATGCGCTTGCCTATCGAACCGCCTATGGTCGAATCTTCTCGATTCTCATCAGCCGTTCTGACTAAAACAGCCGGGTATTGTGCGTTAGATAACTTGTCAAACTGGAAGGGTTCTCGCGTGACATATTTAATGTCCATTGGGCTAATAATGTCACCGATGGTTGTCACAATGTTTTCTGCAATGGATTCTCGAACGCTCATGGTAAGAACCTTTCAAATGTTTTTGCCAGTTGCTTTTCTTCTGACCGATTAAAGCCAAAGAAAGGTCGTGCCTTGTTGTTGTGGACTGCCTTTTTTGCCTCACTCCCTCTTAGGAAGTAAATAACCGCCCTCTTGCTATTTGCTTTAAGGCTCATATCACCCAACATCTGGCCGGTAAAGTTAAGGTCTACATTGGCCGGGGTGCGCCCATGCTTTGCTCTAAATAAGGCATACTTCTCACTGTAGGGTTTAAAGCGCTGACTACTCATGTCAACACCTTTCGCAGTCCTGTCTTGAATAATATTAATGCCGACCTGCGCTGTTTTAGATAAAGCCTTTGTAATTCCCGCCTTAATCTCTGCCTGACGCTTTTTGGCAATGCCCTTAAAGTTCTTGGGCTTAATATCAACCTTGACCGCTAGGCTCATCGGACTAAGCGACCATCGTTAATAGGGGTTTTCTCATCGTTATCAATCGTGCCGTTGTTGTCATCGTCATATTCAACGCCATCACGAAATACAGCCTCTACCTCTTCGGCATAACGAGACTTGTAAAAATCAATCATCCCTTGGAATCGATCACCATCAACCCAGTTGGTCAATTTCGGTAGCGCATACTTCCACAGCACCAAATAGGCACTGGAGTGAGTCCACTGAGCATCGGTCAAATAAGATGCATTGAGTTCGCCTGACAAGCCGCGCTTATCCCACCAATCTGCACGAATCTTTCGCTCTATATCTGCTTGAGCCAATGCGTGTTCTGACGAGAAGGAAGTAATGCCAAAACTTAAAATATCAGGGACAAGAGCCACCAAATCCGAATCACTTGAAAAAGCCATAATTGCTCCAATTAAAAAGCCCCACCCCCGAAAGGATGAGGCTGATCTAGCTTACAAAGTTGCGTCACCTAAGATTTCAACACCATAGGAATCGTCTAACTCGCCAACACCGTAAACGGCAGTAGCGTTCAATTCCCAAGCGCGATTAGATGCGTCACGTTGTGGCTCAATGTTGAAGTCACGCTTCATAGCAATAGCAAGTGCCTCTGGTGCAAATACAGCACCTTTGCAATCACCGTTGCCATCGATAGAGACGTTAGCTGATTCGTAAACGTCAATACCTGCGATAGTTCCAACGTAGCCATTACGCATAGCCTCGTTCTGAGCGTCACCACCATTCGGGTTAGCGAATGTGTTAGTCAGGTTAGCTTTGATCGCGTATGCCTGATATGGGTGAACAACAGCCGCGATTGAACCTGTGACTTTGTTAGTTCTAAGAGTAGCCGCTGCCTTGAACAGATCAGCAACAGAAGTCTCTGCCCCTGCTGAACCAAAGGAAGTGCCGAACCCATCAAACAAAGCGATCAGGTCAGTATCGATCTTAGTTGCAATAGCGTTACCAAGAACTGTACCTAACTCAGAGGCAGGGTTGCCCGCGCCCATAGTCGCCAGATCGGTCAATAAGACCTGTGCGCCAACCTCACCAACAGTGACAGAAACAGATGAAGTGCTAACAGTTGTGCTAGACATATCTGTTCCCTCTGTCAGATCAGCCGCGCTGATTGCAGGGTACTTAGGAACTTGGATGGTTTTGCCCGCTTGTGATCCGATGTTGTACTGAGTCACGAGGCCGATAAGCAGAGAACTTTCTTCTGCGGTGAAACGAGCCTGTGCGATGATGTTCGCAAAGAGATCGTCAAGTGTGCTACTAGTTGTTGCTGCCATGATAATTTACCTTTTAATAGGCGAAAAAAAACCGCCTTTTGGCGGTCAGTTTCGATTGGGTTAAATCAAGATGGTTTTCGTTTGGATGCGGCAAAAGCCTCTTTACCGCCACTACCCCAGTTGTCCACCATGTCTTGATAGGTCATTGTTTTTTGGACTGAGCCGCCAGTATTTCCCTGACTGCCAGAACCACCTGCCGATGCCCTCACAAAATGGGGATTTGCAGTAAGAAATTCGGATACCGCCTCATTGACTGAAAGCAAGTCACCCTTCTCGTTGTATCGAGGGGCATTGTTACTATCAGTAACCTCAACAGTACCGTCCTCTGCTAGTCGCACTTGATGCTTTAGCAAAGTAGATACTTGATCAGGATTCACTGCGTTATTCGCTGAGGCCGCATTGAGCAAAGCACCGTCAACCAGTGTTTCGTGCAGTCTCGTCTTGTACGCGTTGATCTCTTGATCTTTCTTGTTTACTGTTTCTTTAAGTATTGATTCAAATTCGCCACGCTCTTTCTGCGCTTGTAAACTCGCCTCGTCACGCTCTTTCAAAACCTGTCGGGCTTCATCAAGGTTGATGTCACCAACTTTCTTTTCAAATTTGCGTTGTTCTCTGGCTAATCTATCTGCAACGATTTTGTCTAACTCAACTTGAGTAAACGTCTTTTCCTGAGTTTCTACTGCCGTTGTTTCAGTCTCAACTTCTGTTTCCATGATTGCATCGCTCATGTCGCGCACCTCTTTCGAGTAGTTAAAAATCTATTGATCAAACACTGGCCTGAAGTGATGTCGGCAGTTGTAACCACCGCGCACAATAAAAGGATCACCAGAGGCTTTGCCCGCCCATGATCCTGACCATATTTGTGCAATCTCTTCATCTGTGAATTCTTTCCCTGCGTGTTCTTGGCAGAATGATCGACTGTCTCGCACCGTTGAGCCGTAATACTTCCACTTCTCAGCCCCTGACTCTTTGCCTATAGCGGTATTAATCGAGGCATCAAACTGCATCAGGCTGTCTTGCATCATTTGAACTGAATAGCGTCTTAAATTGCGGCCTGTGCGATCTCTGCCATACAAGGTCTGGAGTTTCTCAACGGCTGCTGCTTGCTGTGCTTTAGTGCCATTGGCGGCAATATCAACGAGCTTTTGAGCCTCAACCGAATC
>ENA-OSET01004245-OSET01004245.1-sediment-metagenome-genome-assembly--contig:-NODE-4245-length-12782-cov-3.836993_pt1 | contig 12782 bp, 10 predicted proteins | sample MGYA00237882_ERZ534229 | MGnify/ENA primary metagenome ERZ534229 (study PRJEB26408, sample SAMN06266212) | sediment metagenome | isolation source: Hudson Canyon methane seep mesocosm | place...
TGCTTATTCTCACTCCCCTGCAGGAAACGCGCGTTACACCCAACTGTTTCCGCAAAGCTGTATCCCGTCATTTTTTCAAACGCTGGATTACAGTAGATAATGGGGTAATCCGGCAAACGAGCATCAGTAATGGTCACCCCAGAATTCGTTGCCTTTACCGCCCTCTCATAAATACGAAGATGTGTTTCAACCGCCTCTAAACCTTCAATACGAACCGCAGATTCAGCTAATGTTTTTACGCCAAAATCATCGACATTATGACCATTAGGCAATGTGCTAACACTTTCCTTATTATCAAGTAATACATTAACGGCATCAGCCACCGATGTGTTTTCGGATTCACTAAGCTCATTTATGGTCGACTGAAAATCTTCTGCCCAACGGTTAATTTTTTGTTCGTCATTCTTGTTGGGCGATACTTAGAAGCGATATCTAAGAAGCGTGCTTTATCGGCAACTAGTCGACTGTTAGAGTTACAGCCGAAGCTGGCGACGGTGATTTCAGATAAAGGTAACAAAATTGTACCGCTACGTTCAGTAGTTATTGGTGATTTAATTTTAGTGAAGCCTGGTGAAACGGTCCCGGTAGATGGAACGGTTGTGGAAGGTCAAAGTGCCGTTGATGAATCGATGCTAACGGGTGAATCGATACCTGTTGTTAAGACTCTAGACGATAAAGTGGTGGCAGGAAGTATTAATGGTGAAGGTGCTTTTACTATTAAAGCAGTACATATATTAAGAAACACGGCCTTAGCCAAAATTGTGACATTGATGGAGGAGGCCCAAGGATCTAAAGCGCCCATCCAATCTCTTACTGATAAAGTGGTTCCTTGGTTTGTATTAATTACATTAACCCTAGCAACGACCACCTTTTTCTATTGGCATCAGTTTAATTTTGAAATAGCATTATTAGCGGCGACATCGGTACTGATTATTACCTGTCCATGTGCTTTAGGTTTGGCGACTCCAATGTCTGTGGCTGTTGCCACTGGTGTCGGTGCTAGTCGGGGCATTTTAGTGAAACAAGGGGCTGCGTTAGAATCATTATCGAAGGTGAGTCATATCATTTTTGATAAGACGGGTACCTTAACGCAAGGTAAATTGCGGGTGGTGAATATTAAGGCCTTTACAGATCTACAACCAGATAGTTTATTGACCTTAGCAGCATCTGTTGAGCAATACTCTGAGCACAGCATAGCTAAGGCGGTATGCCAGGCTGCAATGGATAAACAACTTGATCTACTTCCGTTGACGGATTTTGTTTCATCACCGGGCGAAGGGGTAATGGCAACGATAGCTGGAAAGAAAGTAGTGGTAGGTACACAGGCATGGCTGTTAAAACATGAAATAAAAGGAAAAAAAAATCAGCAGTCCTATATCAATGAATTAGAACAACAAGGGGTGAGTTGTGTATTTATTGCCATTGATGGTGAACTCTCAGGACTCTTTGGTTTAATGGATGAACTTCGCGATAATGTAAAAACAACTATTGCGGACTTACAACAACAGAATATTTCTATCACGATATTAAGTGGAGACAGAGAGTCAGTCGTGGCTGCCGTAACGGCTGAACTAGGAGAGGTTACTCGGCTGGCAGAAGTCATGCCAAAAGATAAAGCTGATGTCGTTCGCCAATTGCAACAACAGGGTGAAATTGTGGCGATGGTAGGGGATGGCGTTAATGATGCTCCAGCACTCATTCAGGCTGATATTGGTATTGCATTAGCATCAGGTACTGACGTATCGATAGAAAGTGCTGATATCGTATTGTCACATAATGATTTACAACAAGTTGTCCAAGCCAGACGACTGGCAAGTAAAACCTTACACACAATCAAGCAAAATATTGTATTATCAGCCTCTTATAACATAATTATGGTGCCATTAGCGATGATGGCGTTGGTCAGCCCAATTGTGGCAGCGCTAACTATGCCAGTGAGTTCCTTATTGGTAATTGGCAATTCAGCCAGAATAAGGAAGCTGTTTGAGAGGTGAGTTGTGGAAGTTATTTATGGCCTATTACCCGGTATGTTATTACTGGGGCTGGTAGGTGTTGGAATATTTTTTTGGGCTGTACGCAGCGGCCAATATGATGACATGGATGGTGCTGCAAACCGCGTACTAATGGATGATGAGCCGGTTGTTGATGAAGAACCAGAAGACGAGCCAACGCGTCGTGATTAGAATAGTTGGCGCTAGCATCTTACTGATGTCTTGTATGATTTCTGTGGCTGCAGAAAAGATCATGATAGGCATGACTGCTGCTTTAACGGGTCCTTCCGCCGCATTAGGTAAAGAAATGCAGGCAGGTATCGCTAGTTATTTTCACTATGTAAATAGCCGTGGTGGTGTGGGTGGCCGTGAAGTTGAACTTATCGTTAAAGATGATGGTTATGAACCAGAACGTGCGGGTTCAAATATGCGTTCGCTTCTCGAAGAAGATAATGTTGTCGCTATTATTGGTAATGTGGGCACGCCTACTGCAGTAGTGACGGTTCCTATTGCACAAAAATATAAAACAGTCTTGTTCGGTACTTTTTCTGGTGGAGATGTACTCAGGACAATACCGCCAAGTCGTTATGTCATCAATTACCGTTCGAGTTACGCGGCAGAAACCGCTGAGATGATTAATGGCTTATTGCAATCGGGGATAGAACCAACGGAAATTGCATTTTTCACTCAACGAGATAGTTATGGTGATTCTGGCTTTCGTGGGGCAAAACGCGCGCTCGAACAACATGGCTTTTCTGGTGTCAGCCAACTTGCTCATGGTCGTTATACTCGTAATACCATCAATGTTGAAGATGCAGTAGCAACAATACTTGATGCAGCTATTGAGCCAAAAGCGATTATCATGGCCGGTGGTTCTGCAGCTTCAGCTAAGTTTATTAATTTATTGCAACAAGAGTTGCCTAATGTTTTATTTCTTAATCTTTCCTTTGTAGACAGTCATTCACTGAAAAAAGCATTAGGCAATGATGTGGAAAACGTGATCGTTATGCAGGTGGTACCACATTGGAATGCAGAACTTCCCATTATCGAGGAATACCTAGCCAGATTGCAGCAATATGATGTGTCATTAGACCCGAATTTCGTCTCGTTAGAAGGTTATATTGCAGCCAAAATATTTCATCACGGTATGCTCAAAATCGATGGTGAAATTAATAAGGAAAATATTATTGATGGATTGGAACAACTCTCCGCATTAGATATAGGTTTAGGTATTAATATCGAGCTGAGTTCAAATGATCATCAAGCCATCGATAAGCTATGGTTAACCTATTTAAGAGATGGCCATTTTACTTTATTCAGTTGGGATGAACTTTCAAGGATGAAGGAACATTAATGTGGTAGGCACAAGTATCTTTAAGGGCTGGAGTATAAAAGGCTTACTCCAATTATGGTCGTTAGCCACGTTAATAGCGATAGCCGTTATTGCTGTTGTTGCACTGTATGCCAATGATTTCTTTTTGGAGACCCAACAAAAGTTAACGGAACGTGTTTTACCCTTAGAAAGTACAAGTCGTCAATTAAGTGTATCGGCTTCGTTATTTATTGCAAGACAAGAGCAATTACTAGCGTCACAATCATTAGAGGAAGTAGCCGATTTGATTCCTCGGCAGCAACTTGAAGAACAATTTAATTTTCATTGGAAACGTCTCAATTCGATAGTGTCACAATTAGAAGGTGGCAGTTTAACAGCGGCTAGCTTGAATCAACATTATTATCATTTCTTACGCGTAGATACAAAACTGTTTAATACGGTTGAGAATAGGCATCGTTTAGATGTTTTAACTTATCAGAAGGCTCTAAAAATTGGCGCTATAGAACAAAAAGTTCAAAATCAAGTTGAAGCTATTTCAGGACTGATAAACCTTAATTTAAGTAAATATAAGCGTAACTTTAGACAGTCGCTTGAGGTCGGTTCAGGTGTACGTAACCTGTTAGAACTTTCCATGTTTAATCGTCAGGATGAGATCCAAAAGCTCAGTCAAATTGTTCGTTTGAGAGTGTTAAACATCACACGCTTAACACACAAGTTGATGCAGACGAGAAATACTGATGCCTTATTGAGCATGCGAGAAAATGATATCCGTCAAGATGAAGCGATATTAAATTCGGCAATCAAACAACTGCAACGGCAACTTGATGGTGATATTGAATTATTGTCGAAGACCCAAGTTTTGGCAGCCGATATAAAAACTTTAATGCAGCTGGCAGTGGATGATGATAAGTCGGTATTTAATCTTCGAACGATGCAGCTTGACAATAATGTGCAGTTGCAACTTGAGCAACAAAACTCATTATCTGCATTAAGTTTGATGATGGCAGCTCTGGATGAACTATCCGCTGCGGTGAGCTTGCAAAGCATGAATATTGTTAGTAAGGCATCAACTGTGTCAGAAAATACACACTGGATAATAATTATATTAAGCACCTTTATAACGCTTGGTATGGTGTGGTTTGTACTGTCAATTTCGGCCAGAATTAATGGCCCATTAGGAGAGTTACGAAGTGCGATGCATGCCTTGTCGCTGGAGCAATTTGATACTCGGTTAAAAGTGATATCTGGCAAAAGTGAGTTTTCGATATTAGCCGATGATTTCAACTTGTTTGCTAGCAATACACAGAGTCTTATTGATGCTTTAGCTGAGGCAAAAGATTCACTTGAATTACGTGAACAGTACATCAGTGCAATATTGAATGATGTGCCTGAAGCCATTTTAACCTTATCTCCTTTGGGTATTATTGAGTCGGCCAACCCCGCTGCGGATAGGGTGTTGAGCGCTGATCAACATTCATTATTAGGTTTAAATATTATTCAGTTCTTTAATAAAGAACTGAATATTGAATACTTGGCTGACATTGTTAATACGCAAGTGGCAGGCCAAGAGCATGAATTTGATGGTGTAGGTTTGGATGGTAAGCCATTTTCTATGGGTTTATCGCTCAGCCTAGTTTCAAGTTTAGATAAGGACTTTTGGGTGTGCGTTATTTCTGACATTACGGCATTAAAAAAGGCAGAAGAAAACCTAAGAACAACAAGTTCAGAATTAGATACCATTTTGGAAAATGCCATGGTGGGCATTGCCTTTATTAAAGATAGAAATCTACTGCGCGTTAATCATAAATTTGAAGAATTATTTATTTGTGACCGTGAGGAAATTGCAGGTCAAAGTACCCGTTGTTTGTATCCTTCAGATGAAGCTTATAATCAAATAAGAGAACAGGCTTATGGTGTATTAGAACAAGGTGAAAATTTTGAGGGGCAGGTGGAGTTAGTCCGTCAAAATGGCGAAACGTTTTGGTGTGCCTTATCAACTAAGGCTATTGATCCCTCTCATCCACAAAACGGTACGATTTGGTTGTTTGAAGATGTGACCATTCAACGTGAAAATGAGCAGCGATTAAGAAAGTTAGCTAACTTTGATAGTTTGACTGGTTTACCAAACCGTACCGTGTTTAACGATCGTCTTGAGCATGCTTTGCACAAGGCTCAGCGTAACTCGGGTACCTTGGCGGTCTTTTTCCTCGATTTAGATCATTTTAAAAATATTAATGATTCATTAGGTCATAAAGCGGGCGATATACTGCTGTGTGAAGTGGCAAACAGACTAAAATCGTGTGTACGTGAAGGGGATACGGTTGCTCGTCTTGGCGGTGATGAGTTCACTGTTATTTTAGAAGAAGTGCGCTCGGCAAAATATGTAGCAAAAGTAGCAGACAAAATTTTAGAGGCAATATCGCTGTCGTATTTGTTAGATTCGACTGAAGTGAATATTAGCCCAAGTATTGGCATAAGTTTGTATCCCTCGGATGGTCGCGATGTCGATCTTTTATTAAGAAATGCCGATGCGGCTATGTATCACGCGAAAAAACATGGCCGTAACAATTTCCAGTTTTATTCTGCTGAAATGAATGCCCAAGCCGATAAACGCTTAGCTATGGAAACAAGCTTGCGTCGTGCGGTCGAAACGAATGAATTTTTCCTTCACTTTCAACCTCAAATTGATTTGGAAACCGGCAGAATTGTTGGTGCTGAGGCATTACTTCGTTGGTATAGCGAACAGTGGGGCAATGTCTCTCCCGTGCAGTTTGTTCCCATTCTTGAAGATACCGGCTTGATAGCTACAGTAGGAGAGCAGGTTCTTCAACAAGCTTGCCAGGCCTATATGTCGATAAAGGATATAGTGCCTTCTGACTTTTTAATGGCGGTGAATTTATCTGGTCGCCAATTCAGAGGTGGGCAGTTAACGTCTTTTGTTCAGCAGTTACTAGACGACGTGGGTATGTCTGCGAGTAATCTTGAGTTAGAAATCACAGAAAGTATATTGATGACCGATAGTGATTTAGCCATTACGGGTCTACGAGAATTAGCTAATTTGGGTGTTACCTTGGCAGTTGATGATTTTGGCACGGGGTATTCGTCTTTGTCATACTTGAAACAGTTCCCATTGAATGTTTTAAAAATTGATCGCTCATTTGTTCGAGATGTGACAGAAGATGCTGATGATGCGGCTATCGTTGATGCCATTTTGGCCATGTCTAAACGATTACAACTAGATGTGGTGGCCGAAGGTGTCGAGTCTGCCGCGCAACTCGCGTTTCTACAAGAGCATGGTTGTCAACGAGTTCAGGGATACTATTTTAGTAAACCATTGATATTGGAAGACTTGGTTGACTTCATTGAAAATGAAGAAATTCAAGTCTAATCTTGAAGTTTGTACAGTAAAACTGTTTTTTCTTCTGAGTTAAATGTGACGGATAAACCTATTCTTGGGTAGTGCCAAATTAGAATATTGGGCCGTTGAGCCGTTTGCTGAATTTTTTCTGCTTGACCAAAACGATTCAAAATCATTTTTTCATCTAACCGTACAGATGGAATATAGGTAATGGCTGTAATAGGAGAATCAAGCAAGCGAGCATGGTCAAGATTGTTTAGCTCATATCGACGGGCACCGCTAGGTTGCAATTTGGCCTCAGTTGCACGTTCTAACATGGCCTGGATTTGTTGCTCAGTCTCACTTAAATTGAGCACAATTTTGGCTGATAACCCACCTAAATTAATGCTTTCAAAGTAAGCTTCTACAGTAGGTTCGTGTTCAGATTGGCTAAAGATAGCCGTTTTTCCGTAGGCCTTAAAAATATCTTGTGCTTGTCTAAATGTTGTTTTGCCAAGATGAATATCAAATATTTGAATGTTTCCATCAGCCATGATTGTGGTTTCCCATGGCATGGGAGCAGCTACTTGCTTAGAAGGAATAAACATCAGTGCACCAATACCGGCAACAGTCAGTACTAAACCAATCAAAAAATTGCGCATGGGATATACCTTAAATAGAATCTGGTGCAGCATGTAACCAAAAAGTGACTGGCCCATCATTAGTGAGAGATACTTGCATATCAGCACCAAATTTACCGCTGGCGACATCAGCATGCTGTTGGTCTGCCTTGCTGACAAGGTAGCTAAATAATTCTCTACCGGTCTGTGGATCCGCTGCAGGAGTGAAACTAGGCCGCAACCCTTTTTGAGTGTTTGCCGGTAAAGTGAACTGTGGGACAAGTAAAAGACCACCACTAATATCTTGTACAGACAAGTTCATTTTATCGTGATTATCACTGAAAACGCGATAACCTAACAAGCGAGTTAATAGACGATCGGCTTGAGCGGTGGAGTCATTTCGTTCCACACCAATTAATACTAATAAGCCTTGTTCGATGTGAGCAATTTCTTTATTGTCTACACTGACGCTGGCATGTTGGACTCGCTGTAACAGACCGATCATGACCGTTGCGTTGCAAATTCACGTGTGGCAATAACAAGGGCGTTTATTAAGCCCGGTTCGCCAGCAGCATGGCCAGCCTTAGGTACTATATTTAACTGAGCTTCAGGCCAGACTTGATGGAGTTCCCATGATTGTTGCATTGGGCAAACTATGTCATAACGGCCATGAATAATTTTTGTCGGAATGTTGCGAATGACATCAATGTTATCAAGTAGTGGTGCATCAGCAATAAAACACTGATTTAGTGCGTAATGCAGTTGAATGCGAGAATGGGCTAATGGTCCAAGGTCATCCTTTGGATCAGGTTGGTATTCATGATCTCGTAGCATTACGATTGTACTTTCCCAAGTTTGCAGAGTCATTGCTGCAGTCATTTGACGAGATTTATCATCATCAGTTAGCGCTTGAAAATAGGCTTTTAAGGGATGTTTTTGTTCAGATGAAGGCAAGTCTTTGACCAACGCATTCCAAGCTTCAGGAAATAATTTAGAAGCGCCGCCTTCTGCATATACCCAGTTGATATCTTGATCTCTACCCAAAAATACACCGCGTAATATCATCGCCTTTACGTGCTGTGGATACTGTTGTGCGTAAAGCAAAGCTAACGTTGCGCCCCATGAACCACCAAAAATAAGCCAACGACTAATGTTTAGCTGTTGGCGAATTGTTTCCATATCATTAACGAGAAAATGGCTAGTATTATTTTCCAACTCGCCGCTGGGCGTTGAACGACCACAGCCTCGTTGATCGAACAAAATGATTCGATAGCGTTCGGGATCAAAATAACAGCGGTGTTGAGGTCGGCAACCTGAACCTGGTCCTCCATGAAGGAAAACCACGGGGATGCCTGCTGGGTTACCACATTCTTCTACATAAACTTGATGGTGGCCCCCATGTTTTAAAGGCTCCATAGTGATATGGTAGGTTTTATACGGTTCTATGTCAGGATAAAGCTGCAACATGGTTAAGCTCGTTTTGATCGTTTCGGCAGCACTATATCACGGCTAGTGAGGTGCTCTAAATTGTTTGTGGATGCGTGATGCTCATTTAGGCCAAGAAAATACACGTTATCAGCGGAGTGGTGTTTGTTATATATTCCAGCCTACAACAAGTGCTTTGTAGTTAACTTCTTCTGTTAATGAAAAAAGCATTAAACAATTAGGCACACGTCACTATAGTAATTATCTCAATATTGCGAGAAAATATGCGGTTACGCATATCTGTAATAGTATGGATATGCTCAAAAAATTATGATGAAGGCAAACAGATAAAATGAATCTGCATGAGTTTCAGGCAAAACAATTATTTAATCGTTACGGTATTTCGACACCAGAAGGACAATCGGTAACGAGTGGCTCACAAGCACGTCAAGCGGCAGAGCAGCTTGGCGGCGAACGTTGGGTGGTTAAAGCGCAAGTGCATACCGGAGGGCGTGGGAAAGCTGGCGGTGTTAAAGTCGTAGACTCCTTAGACCATGTTGCTGATCTTGCTTATGAAATGTTGGGTCAAAATTTGGTAACGTCGCAAACGACGGCTGAAGGCTTACCGATTAATCAGCTTTTAGTTGAAAAACCATCTGATATTGACCGTGAACTGTATGTCGCAGTCTTGGTTGATCGGGTGAGTGAACGCATTGTGTTTATGATTTCAGCACAAGGTGGGATGGATATAGAGGTGGTAGCTGAAGAAAGCCCCGATGCGATTTTAAACTTGTACATAGATCCTATTGTTGGTTTACAAGATTATCAATGCCGTTGTGCAGGATTTTTCTTAGGTTTAACGAGTACGGCATTTAAACAACTACAAACAGTAATGCATGGCTTATATCAGCTATTTATAGAAAACGATGTCAATTTAGTTGAAATTAACCCGCTTGTAGTCACAAGTCAGAATGAATTAATTGCTGTCGATGCTAAGCTAAACCTTGATGAGAATGGTGTGTTTAGACATGCTGAACTGGCTGCTATGTTTGACCCCACACAGGAAGATGAAGCCGAAGTTGTCGCCAAACAATTTGGTCTGAACTATATTTCCTTAGATGGCAATGTGGCCTGTATGGTTAATGGTGCAGGATTAGCGATGGCAACGATGGACCTTATTCAAAAAGAAGGTGGAGAGCCTGCTAACTTTCTTGATGTAGGCGGGGGCACCACGGCGGATCGTGTGGCCGAAGCCTTTAAGTTAATTTTATCGGATAAAAAAGTGAAATCTATTTTGGTTAACATCTTTGGTGGAATAGTACGTTGTGATTTAATCGCTGAAGGTATTATTCAAGCGGCAAAAGATGTAGGTATTTCATTACCTGTGATAGTACGTCTTGAAGGGACAAACGCAGAGCTGGGTCGAGAGCTATTAGCTAATAGTGGAATGAATATCGCTGTAGCTCAAGATTTGACGGATGCTGCAAAACAAGCGGTGAGTGCTGCCAAGGAGATACAGGCATGAGTATTTTAGTTAACCGCGATACTAAAGTTATTTGCCAAGGTTTTACCGGCAAGCAAGGGACTTTTCATTCAGAACAAGCCATTGCATATGGCACTAACTTTGTCGGAGGGGTTACGCCTGGAAAAGGCGGGCAAACTCATCTAGATCGTCCGGTATTTAATACTGTTCATGAGGCCGTTGAAAAAACCGGCGCAGATGCCAGTATGATTTATGTGCCAGCAGCCTTTGCGGCTGATGCAATTTTGGAAGCGGCAGATGCAGGTATCAAGATCATTACCTGTATTACCGAAGGCATACCGGTACAAGATATGTTGCGGGTTAAACATGCCTTAACTGATACAGATACGCTATTAATTGGGCCTAACTGTCCAGGCGTGATTACTCCAGACGAATGTAAAATGGGCATTATGCCGGGCTCGATTCATTTGAAAGGCAAAGTCGGCATTGTTTCACGCTCAGGTACTTTGACTTATGAAGCTGTTCATCAAACAACCCAAAATGGTTTAGGACAAAGTACTTGTGTGGGAATTGGTGGTGATCCTATTCATGGCATGAACTTCATTGACTGTTTGGCGCTATTTGAAGCAGATCCTCAAACTGAGGGTATCATCATGGTAGGGGAAATTGGTGGGCAAGCTGAAGAAGATGCTGCAAAGTATATTCAAGAACATGTCACTAAACCTGTGGTTTCCTATATCGCAGGATTGACCGCTCCGGAAGGTAAACGCATGGGCCATGCCGGTGCCATTATTAGTGGTGGGCAAGGCACAGCTGAAGCAAAGTTGGCAGCATTAGAAGAGGCTGGCGCACATATTGTGCGATCACCTGCTGAGATGGGTGATCGTTTGTTAGCTGTATTAGGGCAGTAATTAATGGCTGAGAATTTGTGCCTAGTAATGGGGCAAATTAACCCCATCGTTGGTGATATCGCAGGTAATGTAAAAAAGATTATTGCAGCCGCAAATACTGCTCGTGATGATTTAAAGGCAGATTTGGTTGTATTTCCTGAGCTAACTTTAACCGGTTACCCTCCTGAAGACTTATTACTAAGACCAGGCTTAATGACGCGGGTTAATCAAGGCTTGGATACCTTGAAAAAACAGCTAGCAGGTATCGCCATTTTAATTGGGCATCCAGAAGGTGAGGCTCAAACTGAACTATATAATGCAGCTACACTGATAAGTGATGGCAACTGTTTAGCCACCTATTACAAACACCGCCTACCAAACTACAGTGTCTTTGACGAAAAACGCTACTTTGTTGAAGGTGACAAGCCCTGTGTTATTGAGTTTAAAGGCATCAAATTTGGCATTACCATTTGTGAAGACATATGGTTTACAGAACCTGCAGCGTATGCTGCCGATGCCGGCGCAGAAGTTATAGTTAATTTAAATGCGTCACCGTTTAAGCAAGGTAAATGGCAATCACGTGAGGCCGAGATAAAACAGCGGACGCTAGAAACGGGATTGCCGATTGTTTATGTCAATTTGGTTGGCGGCCAAGATGAATTAGTCTTTGATGGTTCTTCATTTGCTTTATCTGCTGATGGCGAGCAGGTAGTACGAGCACCGGCCTTCCAAGAGGGGCTGTTTCCTATTTCGTTGACAAAACAGGCGTCAGGCCAAGTTCTGCTTAATGGTGAGTTGGCACATAAAGAAAACGATGTGGTGATGGTATATCAGGCTTTAGTACAAGGTTTGCGTGACTATATTGAGAAAAATAATTTCCCTAGTGTTGTGATTGGTTTATCTGGTGGCGTTGACTCGGCATTGACTCTGGCTTTAGCGGTAGATGCGATAGGTGCGGATAGAGTAAAAACAGTGATGATGCCTTCTCGTTATACGGCGCAAATGAGTCTTGATGATGCCGAAGAAATGGCGAAACGTTTAAATGTTCAGCACAGCGTCTTAGAAATTGATCCTGTTTTTAACCAGTTTGTGGATACCTTATCAGATTCTTTCTCTGGTCTAGCTGTAGATACGACGGAAGAAAATATCCAAGCGCGATGCCGAGGTGTTTTACTGATGGCGATATCAAATAAAACGAACGCGATGGTACTGTCTACGGGAAATAAAAGTGAAATGGCTGTGGGGTATTCAACCCTATATGGAGATATGGCTGGTGGTTACGCTCCGCTAAAAGATGTTTATAAAACCTTAGTTTATCAATTATGTAATTATCGGAATTCAGTGTCCGAGATTATCCCTGAGCGCATTATTACTCGTCCGCCATCAGCTGAATTGGCTCCCAACCAATTTGATCAAGATAGTTTGCCCGCCTATGAGGTATTGGATCAGATCTTAGAGCTTTATATTGCTGACGATTGGTGTTTTGAAGAGATAGTCGCAGCAGGAAATGACGCAGAAGTGGTTGCACGAGTGATAAAAATGGTAGATCGTAATGAATATAAACGACGACAAGCACCACCAGGAATTCGCATAACAAGTCGTGCTTTTGGTCGTGATAGACGGTACCCAATTACGTCTGGTTATACTGTAAGTTCAACTATAGAGTAGGGAGTGATGATGAAAAAGATTGAAGCGATTATTAA
>ENA-OSET01004249-OSET01004249.1-sediment-metagenome-genome-assembly--contig:-NODE-4249-length-12774-cov-4.390643_pt1 | contig 12774 bp, 13 predicted proteins | sample MGYA00237882_ERZ534229 | MGnify/ENA primary metagenome ERZ534229 (study PRJEB26408, sample SAMN06266212) | sediment metagenome | isolation source: Hudson Canyon methane seep mesocosm | place...
GCTGCCCATACAAGCATAAATCTCCATTTCAAGCTGTTTGGATTAAAGCATTTGTTCGTGAAGCGCAGCTAGATTGGATCAATTGTACTGGGTAATTAAGCTTCAGCTGCAACATTGCCACACTAGCAACTACCCCTCTCTCAAAGATTGCCGACAAGCTGACAGTTTTTGGTCACCGCCATCAATAACTCACTATTTATACTTGAGTGAATCGCTTTTTGGGGGGCGCTAGTATCATATGGTTCTTACATTGTTTACACTCAGCTCAATCACAATAATAAAACCATATGCACAACCATGCGCACTATGAAGTATAAAACCACCATCAAAATTTTCTCGATAGGCAAGGCCCGACACACAAAAAGAGATAGAATCGAACCAAATAAAGAGTCAATTTAATGGACAACGAAAATATGCAAATGAGACAAGATATGGGACCTCTAATACTTAATGAGTCGATGAATTTTGAAAAGAAATGTATCTTCATTGCCATACCTAAGACCGGGACAACGTCTATTCGATCTCAACTCGGACAAAAGGGTACTCCATTAATTGGAAATCCTCATCTCAACATAATGCAAGTACGAGACTCTCTATACGTCTACTTTTTAAAAATGGCTTTGGCGCAAAATAAGGGTTTCCCAACCAAGTCGGTGCCTTCAAATAAAGATGTTCATTCCCAAGCCAATAAGATCTTTCATTCCTTTTTCAAATTCTCTGCTGTGCGAAATCCATGGGCTCGAACTGTATCTCTGTATATGAGGAGAGAGGGTGTGGAAACACAAGGGAAAATTGCATTTGAGAAATTTTGTAAGAATCACCTCTATGCTAGTGACACGTGCCTACACCCGACACTACATCACAACCAATTAGATTGGTTGTGCGACGAAAGTGGGCAGTGCATTATGGACTATGTATATAAGTTAGAAAACTTCGATCAAGCAACCAAAGAAATAGCAGAACGTACAAATGGTGTACTCCAACTATCCTCCAATAAAACTAACCATAATCCACTCTCGCTCGCGCATTCATACAGAGACCTATATACAGATGAAACTAGAAAGTTGATTGCTAAAAGGTTTGAGAAAGACATCGATTACTTTAAATATACGTTTTAGTCCATGCTTCAAGAGGGGGAACATCACATATCAAAGCTTGGTAAATAAGCGTACGTACTACGCGCTTCACAGCCCCCGCTGGCGACATTGAGAGAAAGAACAAGCCTATAGCACAATGCTCATGACGCTCTATAATATTTCGCTGAGCCCACAATTATTCAAACAAAAATAATTGATCCAAAAACGGCAATATACCAGGGAGCCTGAGTCTATTGTGTTATCGACTCGACTCTATTAACTCAACTACTGCCCTAAAAAACGCCACGGTCTCGGTGGCGGATTCAAAATTATTTTCGTCAAACCCTATATGCGCAGAATTCTTCACAATGACGACACCGACCCGTTGATTCACGTAGATGAATTGACCGTAAATGCCTAAAGCCATGAACTCTTGGTCAGCCTGTTCAGGAATCCACCATTGATAGCCATAGCCGAGATTGATGCTTGAAGATTCACGATTTCCCGGTACCAAGTGCGGCGCGTCAGGTGTAACAGATGCGCGAACCCACTCACTAGGTACGACTTGCTCATCGCCCCACTTACCGTTGTTTAGATAAAGCTGACCAAAGCGTGCGAAGTCACGCGTTCTTAAGTTCATGCCACCTAGAACCATCGGTTCATTTTCGTTATCAACCACGTAATAAACACTCGATTCAGGCTGAATTTTTGACCAAAGTTTTTCTTGGAAGTAATCAACCATCGGTCTGCCGGTCGCACCACGAATAACCATACCCAACACATGTGTGTCGATGCTGACGTAGTGTAGGTATTTACCCGGCGCTCTCTCGTTAACCAAGGTCGCGGCAAAGTCGTCGAATGAACCACCCAATGCGAAGGTACGACCAAAGCGATTAATATCTGAATCGAAATCACTGTAGTCTTCATCGAAGCGCACGCCACTCGACATCTGTAGTACGTCTTTAATTCTCACACCGTCATAACCGGAGCCAATTAATTTCGGGGCGTACATCGTGACTGGGTCATCTATGCTTTCGATCGCGCCTTCATGGACGGCTATACCAAACAATGCTGACAAGAACGACTTCGCTGTCGACCAGGAAATTCGATAATCTTCGCCTGTCGTACCCTGTAAATAATCTTCGTAGCGGATGGTATTACCGTCGAGTACTAACAAGGCGGTCGTGCTCGTTTCATCTAGAAAATTCGACACCTTTTGTTGCTGGCCTTTATATTCGAAATGACTTGGCAGTTCACCAAGGTCTTGCTCGAATTTCGACGGGGCAGTCGATGCTTTGATTTCGTAAGTCGGAAATTTACCCGCAATACCGGAAAAATTTTCGACAATCACACCTTTATCAAACAACGTAATCGTATGGTAAAGACGTGTTAGCGTTTCACCTTTTACCAGGGCTATTGAAACAATGGCAGTCACCAAGACAAGTACCGCTATCTTTAAATTTCTCATAACTCTTAACCCTCTCGAAAATAGATTGGCAACATTATATATTGATCGATTGATAAACTTAAAGGGTTTTCTATAATTAGGTGATGCCGCTATAATTCGCGCGCTCACTTATACAAATAGCAACATCAAACATTAGGGATAGTAATGGGGCGCAAGAGTAAGTCTGATGAAAAGCGACAAGTCATTTTGGATGCCTTTGAAAGTGTCATAATGAGAGAAGGTTACGCCAACGCCTCCCAGCGAAAAATTGCTGAAGAAGCCGGCGTGAATCAGCCGATGATCCACCATTATTTTTCAGGCGGTGATGAGTTACTAAGTGCATTACTTGAAAGAATTACTGAACGCTATCACGTAGCACTGTCAGAATTTAAACGTACAGATGACAACCCTACCCTAGAACATATTCTCGACTTTTTATGCTCAGAGCCCTTTCATCAGGTGAGCCTTCAAAATGAAGTTATGTTCCGCCTGATCGGCCAATCACGACATCATCAATCTACCATTGACCTTCTGTCAGACATTTACCGTGAATTCCACGATGAAATGAAAGACTACTTACAACAAGCGAACATCGAGAATGTCGATAGAACAGCCTATACATTGATGTGCATTGTCATTGGTCATGACTGGGCAAAGACACTTGGGTTTGGCGAAAATAGAAATCAACTTATGACTGAGACACTGATAAAGCTGGCAAGGTAAGCTTTTCAATTATTGCGGGGAATGCTCTATGGCGTTCTCACTAAAAGCTCAAGAAACTATTAATTCAGTACTTGAGCACTATAATAGCAAGCAGTCTACTTATCCTGTTTGTTTTGAGTCGTGGAAAACATGAACCGAAAGAAAAAACGTAACACAATTCTTAAGCACCGTCTTAAAAAGGCGAAAGCTAAATTGGCACCAAAGAAAAAAGCGCAATACGTATCAAAAGCAAAACGTGCTGCACTGGATGCGTCCGAAGAGACTCTAGATGAAAATGATTCCTTAGCTGCTGACAAAACAGATGATGCGCCATAAAGCGGTAAACTACTCACACGACTACAATTAAAAATTTCCCTCAATAACTATAGAAGTATTCCTCTTCCGGTAACTCGATTTGTTTTACTCGCTTAAGAGATTTGCGGTAACAAAGGCAACTGACACCAAGAAATCTTGGAATCCGTTATTACTTAGATTAGTATCCAGAGACCGGCTTAGAACTGTTGGAAACAACGTCTGCGTATAATTAATCTTGAGAACAGTCGCTCTACGGAAGGCAAAATGCAAGAAGATAGCTGTGATATTGGTATCGTCATCGCTCTTGAAGAAGAGTTTCAACAGATCCTGCCAAATGTTGAGATAACATCGGAGTTTGACCCTGAGAAAGAAGAATACTTCCATCGCTTTACCGTAGGCCTGGGAAGTAGAGCATATAACTGCGTGGCAGTTTTGATCGGAGGCATGGGACCAGAAAAAGCAGCCCTGAGTAGTGAAAGGCTAATCAGTCGATATTGCCCCTCGACTTTGGTAAATATCGGGATTGCAGGAACCGTTTCGAAATCAGTAAACGTATGCGATGTTGTCGTTGGTTCTCAAATAGATGGTTATCATCAAGATGGCAAGGTCAGTACCAACGAAGCGGGTGAACGTACTTTTCATACTTCAGGTGAGGTATTGCAAACCAGCAAACTTTACCAAAAACACGCTTTAAATTTTGGCCTCGCCCACAAAAAAGAAATGGAAGAATGGAAGTCTTCTTCGAATGCTAGAGCTGAAGAAATTCTTACCCCTCCTGATCAAGCCTTCTTAGCCCAAAATGGCATCACCGTAGAACGACCGAGTTTACACGTTGGTCATGTGGCATCGGGGCCATTGGTCGTAAGCTCAGCTGAATTTAGCAATTGGTTGTTGAATCGTGATAGGAAATATCTTGCTGTCGAGATGGAAGCATATGGAGTAATGCAATCTGCCTTTGATACAGTTGAAAGCAATCTCGTTATCAGAGGAATCTCGGATTTTTGTGATGACAGGAAATCATTACTGGATGGAGTTGGAGGTGGAGCAATTCGTTCTACTGCTATGCAAAACGCCTTTGGTTTTTTTACCGCGCTGGCCGATAGCTGCTTACTTAAATACTCAGATAATTCTAGCAAAAGGCCTCAATGGAGGCTGGTACTTGACGCAACCTTCAGGGATAAGAAACAAGTACAGCGTGTGATTGATGAACTAGCAAAAGTTAATTTTGACGATATTAGCATTCAAATAAAGTCTGCCGAGTCTGGCTCTATTATTATTCATGCAACGAGTACTCCGGCAGCTAGCGCTCGCATCCAATCTTTAATTGGGTTAGGCGTACTCAGAAAAATTAATGACTATCCGATCAAATCTTTCACTACTGATGCTAAGTATGACATAGCAGACACTATACGTGAGTGCGAAGAACTCCTAGAAGACAATGAAACATCAGAGGATAAGGGCTCCATTGAAAGCCTGTCTGAAATGGCCATTTCGCAGTTCGACAACTCAAGATTTGAAACCGCTAGGGTATTGTTCGAGAAGTTGTTATTTCTTCAGCAAGGGCAGTCCGAGAGAAACCTGGATCATATCGACTCTATATGTAACCTTGCTCATACATATAGACGGTTAGGTGACTTGGCAGAAGCCAAGCGTTTACTTGACGAGGCTATTAAACATTACGACCAACATGATCACCTTAACGAATATATTGAGTCTGCTTACGTTGCTAGAAGTAATCGAGCCGAGATTATGATTGCGTTAGGGCGACCCTATGAAGCTGGTCTTGAAGCGAAAGAAGTTCTGAATAAACAAGTACAGCGAATCGGACGTCAACACAAAGACACGCTAAAAACGCAAAATAATCTAGCTGAAGCATATAGACTAACTGGAAACCTAGAAATTGCACTTCAACTTCATTATGAAAACCTCACGATGCGTTTGAAAATTTCTGACGAAAGAAGTTCAGATGTTACCATTTCGATATGGAATCTCTTCTTGTGTTATGACCAGCTAGGAATGGTAGATCAAGCAAGTGAATTGCTTCATAGGCTTGATTGGCTCGAAACAGAAAGCATCTTTCGTCTTACTATTGAGCAACAGAATATTAAGGCGCTCATCGAAAGCTATACCTCAAATAGAGGGTACATTTAACAGCTTGACGAACCTGTCTTTAGTTAAAACGATTCATACATAGCCATGACTGAAGTGGATATCGTAATTTAGTTGCGCCCTAACCTCTGCATTGCGTAGGGCTCATTCCGTGATATTTTTTAAACGCTCTAGAAAAATTAGCCTCATTATTAAACCCCAGAGAAAATGCGATTTTACGAATACTCATATCGCTTTTCTCCAGTAATACTTTGGCTCGGGCCATTCGACAGCGACCAAACAACAACTGATAGCTGGAGCCTTCTTCTTTTAAACGTCGGCTCAAGGTTCTAGACGAGACAGTCAGTGCGTCAGCAACACTGGCAAGATTCAGCATATTGCCCTTTATTAAGGCGTCACTAATCAATTCAGACACACGCTGAACCATTGACGTTCCTCTATTCACCTTGATCCGGTTTCCTTCAAGGTTCTTTTCGATTAAGGCCATCATAGCTGGATTCGCCGTGCTAATCTCATTGTCCAACAACTCAATAGGAATCGATATGGAGCTCTCCTTTGCATTAAATTCAAAGTGAACGGGCAAAACGTTCCGCGCCTTAGATAACACCGGCCTAGTGTGTTCAAACCTCACGGTGATATCGCGCACTAAACGATCAACATCCTTCTTGGTCAGCGCCACTAATTCAATCGCCTTCATGGCCACACCAACAACCATCTCGGTTAGCAACTCGTTATTCTCTTTAAAGTCTGCATTTCTAGTAAAATACAGCGCACATTTTTCTGTCTCATGCACAACGGCTAAGGAAAATGCGGGCATCACTTGGTTGATATAGCGCACTGCCAGGGCCAGTAAATCACGCACTGTGGGCGCAGTCATTAACGCGAGACCAAACTCACCGTGAATCGTTAATGGAAAAAAGCTAATTAGTTGCTCAGAAGCTGTTTCATCCGTATTAAGAAATTCTCGCACTATGGTTAACGATTCATTGAACTGCTCACCATCGATAAGCGCAGCAGGGTCCTGCAAGACGTCACCATCAACTTGGCAACGATCGAAAACCTCACGTTTAACATCTCCACTTTTTGAGCGAACCGCTCTCTCAACTACCTGAAGATAACTGGCTGGAAAGCTTAGAGATGCTAATGGTATCGACATACACAATTCATGACTTTATGTTGGATGGTGACGCGTCTTGATCTTTACGAAAATACTTAACGCTGAGCTGCATTATAGTCGCATATATCGTTTGATTGGCAAGATGAGAATAGTATTGGCATCATCGGATATTCTAGCGCATGCCGAAGTTCGTTAATCTGTTGAAACTATTTTACCGTGTAATCAGTGCGTACAATTTAGACACGCGAACAAAAAAGAGGATTTGACAATGGGAAATCGGCAGACAAGCTCAAATGCAACTCGAATTGGCACACGTTATCGTAGCAAACGCTTGAGTGGTCCCTATGATGCCATTGTTATTGGCTCAGGCCTGGGGGGACTAAGCACCGCATCCGCCTTGGCCAAAGCGGGGAAAAAAGTTGTTGTTTTAGAACAACATTATACTGCCGGTGGTTTCACACACACCTATGATAGAGAGGGCTATGAGTGGGACCCAGGCGTGCACTATGTCGGAAAAATGGGCCACAACTCATTTGAAAAGCGACTTTTCGACTATGTAACGGATGGCAAGGTTAGTTGGTCCCCTCTCGACAAGAACTTCGATCGCTTTTTTATGGGCGAAGAACAATATGATTTCGTTTCAGGCAGAGAAGATTTCGTAAAGAAACTCAAAGATCAATTCCCCGATGAAGAAAACAATATAGACCGGTACATAAAAAAAGTCATAACAGTTACTAGACTATTTAAACTAACCCTCGCTGAGAAATTTCTATCTCCTAGGGTGACGGGTCTCTACTCCTCTCTGATGAAAAAGGTCTTGCCCTCTTATTTTTATAAGACCACCTATGACGTATTAAAAGAGATCACTCAAAACGAAAAACTCATCGCGTTGCTCACGGCTCAGTGGGGCACGTTTGGTCTACCACCGAAGAGCTCTAGTTTTCACATGCACTGTCTTATAGTCGAACACTACTTGGATGGTGCGTATTATCCTGAGGGCGGGTCCTTGGAAATAGCAAAGGCGGTCATCCCCATCGTTCAGGCCGCGGGTGGAGAGGTATTCACCTACGCTCGTGTAGAAAATATCATCATTCAAAACGAACGTGCTACGGGTGTTCGAATGAGTGACGGACATGAAATTTTTGCAGCAACCGTCATCAGCGACGCAGGTGTCGCAAACACCTTTCAACGCCTATTACCCGAGCAGACCTTCAGGAAATCGGGATACGTCGAAAAGCTTCAAGACTTAAGCGATTCAATCTCGAACATCAGTTTGTTTGTCGGAATAAAAGACAGCGCAGAGAATTTAGATTTACCCAATAGAAATATTTGGATTTACCCAGATGGCCAACACGATAAAAACGTAGAGGATTTCGAAACCGACCAGAGTAATGACTTCGGTATGTTTATCTCCTTCCCATCAACGAGAGACCCTAGTTTTTCAAAACGCCACCCAGATCGCTCAACTATAACAATGATTACCTTTTTACCATTTTCCGTATTCGAAAAGTGGGACGGAACTATGTGGGGGAAAAGAGGAGACGATTACGAAGAACTGAAGGAGCATTATAGTCAAAGGATGCTTTCGGCGCTTTACGAAAAACTACCTCAATTGAAAGGAAAAGTTGATTATTACGAGGCAGGAACACCATTGACGACTCAATATTATTGCGACTATCGATCTGGTGAGACCTATGGGCTAAAACACGACTCCGCTCGTTTTGAACAAAGCTGGTTAACGCCTAAGACGAAAATACCCGGTCTCTACCTCACAGGACAAGATGTTTTAACTTGTGGCGTGGTGCCCGCAGCAATTACAGGGTTGATGACTGCGAGTAATGTGTTGGGCTGGCAGAGTTGGAAAATTCTTAAATCATATAACTTCAAGCCGAATTCCAACGAGCCGGAGCCTGAGGTTATTTCAACATAAGTCGTTTGCCTAGACAATTACGACTCCGGAAAAATCGAACTCTCACGCGAGTCGTATCGTACGTTACTATAGCCAAATAAAATTGACCTATTGTTGAAGATTATTTTTCTGAATATCACTTCGTCTACATTGAAGTTATTTTATCTAATGATTGCTCAGGCATACTTTAAATTTGCTTCAGCCCCCCCATAATATAGATACGTGTTTTCAACCGAATACAAATTATATAGGCAGGAACCAATATGAAACGTATCTTCTTATTTTTATTGACCAATATCGCGATTATGTTCGTTTTGAGCATTACGCTAAGAATATTGGGCGTCGACAGCATATTGGCAGAAAATGGCTCCGATCTAAATATACAGGCACTCGTGATACTGTCTGGCGTAATTGGTTTTGGAGGGGCTTTTATCTCATTAGCTATTTCCAAATGGATGGCTAAGCGAATGACCGGCGCTGTTGTGATTACGAACCCTACAAATAACATTGAAAAGTGGCTAATGCGCACGGTAGAAAAACAAGCTGAAATTGTCGGAATAAGAATGCCCGAAGTCGCTATTTTCCCATCTCCCCAAATGAACGCATTTGCGACAGGTGCAAGCAAGAACAAATCTCTCGTTGCCGTTTCACAAGGCTTATTAGACAACATGGCTCAAGGTGAAATTGAAGCCGTTTTAGGGCATGAAATGAGCCACGTTGCTAATGGTGACATGGTGACGCTGACGCTTGTTCAAGGTGTGGTAAATACCTTTGTTGTGTTCTTATCTCGCATCATTGGTCATGTAGTTGACCGCGTAATTCTGAAAAACGAACGCGGCCACGGCATAGGTTATTTCGTGACAGTAATGATTGCACAAATGGTCTTATCAATTCTAGCCAGCACCATCGTCATGTATTTTTCACGAAAACGTGAGTTTATCGCCGATACGGGCGGAGCTGATTTGGCGGGTCATCAAAACATGATTAATGCGCTAAAACGTTTGGCTCAAAAAGAGCCTGAAGCGCTTCCTGAGCAACTGGCAGCATTTGGTATTGACGAAAGACCTAAGAAAGGTCTTGCTCATTTATGGACGTCTCACCCTCCGATTGAAGACCGTATTGCCGCATTAGAAAAACGAGCTGCTGGTATGTCTTCATAGAGAAACCTATTTCTCATATCTCAACTCAGTTATAGGAATCAGGGTAGCTCAAAGCCACTGATTAATTGATTCCTATAACTGCGCCCTTCAGGGTTAAACGCAATGACGAAAATAAACAAAGAAGAATTTTTTAAGCGCTCGGCTTTGGGTGGGCTCGTCATAGTATTACCCGTCGCAATTTTAGCGATGGGCATTCGGTGGCTCTACAGACTCGTAACGGACCTAATACAACCCTTCACTAACTTGGTCACAAAAGTAATCGGGTTTCCTGAGTTTGTAGGAGACGTCATTGTACTAGCGGGAATGGTAGGCCTTTGTTTTGCTGTTGGATGGTTGGTCACAACAACCGGCGGCTCTTGGTTTCATCGACACTTTGACGATCGACTCGCTAAATACGCACCGGGATACCGCTTAGTAAAAGAGATTGTGGGTCAATTCTTCGGGGACGAATCCAAGTCACCCTTCAAAAATGGCGAAATTGCCATGGTACGTATTTTTGGTGAAGACAACCCAACTGAAGTAACGGCAATCGTTACCAGCAAACATGATGATGGGAAGTTTACCGTCTTCATGCCAACGGGGCCGAATCCGACATCAGGAAATTTGTACCATGTACTTCCGAGTCAAGTCCGCCTTTGTCCAGATATCAACATCGAAGATGCTATGCGAACTGTGATAGCGTGTGGTGCTGGTACAGGTGATTTATTGGCAAAGTCGAACGTAAGGTAATCTGCGAACAATTCCTCTGCGCTTTAAGCGGGTCATATTGAAAACCTGAGAAGGGCCTACCTCTCCTAGGCTATGCAGTTGCTGCGACTAAGCTCTCTAATGCTTTAATGCGTTTTGGTCGTTTATGCACCAAAATGTCATCGTTGATTTTTAGAACAACACTTTTAAGTAATTCTGTTGTTGAACTTATATGAGCAGAAGCTTTAACAAGCTCAGCTTCCTCTAATATATAGCGGCCTTTGAGGGAGATTCGTTTAGTTGCCTTACCTTGTGCCAAATCACTCTTTAGCAAGCTAGATAAGTTAGATGATGAAATCTCATTCTTAGACAAGGCATGTATATAGAATTTGATTAAGCTAGGCACAAAATCTGTTGCTGCACCTAACTGATCACTTGCCAGATTTAAGATATCTACAAGGTGTGAAGGTACCCGCCCTTCTAGTGCTTTACGCTGTTTGTCTAGTTGTTTCTTGATCACAGGTGTAGATTGATGGGGTACTACCGCAACAGAGTCACAAGCATCGCAAACACCAACCAATACATTTTTAACCAAGCCTTCCCCGTCACTGAATGGAACATCTCTTAATTGAAACGTAGCATTTTGAAATGAACCACATGTATCGCAGGCTACTTTCTTTGTGTCACCTTCTTTTAGAATTTTCATCACTTACCTCACTGATGAACACTGATAAATACAGCATCAGGTTCAATAAAATACCACTTGATATACCACTGCTCGCTTTTGTGACTAGTTTTGATCACATGTACATCGATACTCTGATCCATGTGATGAGGGCTAGATACATATTCATTACCACGTGATCTTTTTAGTATTTCAGTCACTTCTTCAATAGATATGGCACCAACCTCTAACAAGTTCTTTATGTCAATGTCACCTCTAGCCTCGTGAAGGACATTCCCTTCAACTAAACATTGAATAACTTGGCGCTTTATATCCGTAAATTTGGGCATCTTTTTCCTCTTCGATCAATATTGTACGACAGATGGCGTACATTTGAAAGTTAATATCCCTTACAGCCAGCAATTGGAATCTGAAAAAAGAATCTGAAAAAAGGGTCGTATTGAATATTTATTCACCACCTAAACCTGAGAAGGCCGACCACGCTTACCAGACCCCAATTTTCGTCCCAAAGCCCTTTCAATCTGACCTTTAAAGCTGCCACTTCCTGTCGGCAAGTTTTTATTGAGGCTTGCTCCGATATGATGTAAATCAATTTCAGGAATCGACACATTGAATAAATCTCGATAGAACATTTGGCGCTCGTCGCTATCTCTAGCTAAAGCGAGGTATGATTCATGCTGGGTTATTAAAGAGTCTACATTACCCCCATAGATCAATGGCATAGATCAATGGGGTAAATCAATGGGGTCAGACTCGATTGATCGCTCTACCTAACATGTGACGAACGCCTATCACCTCCTCGTGCTCTCGGTGCCGCCGGGCGATTTAATTTTCCCTCTATCTGAGACTGAAAGTACTCACTTCCCAACACCCAGTTTTTGTTGGATGCAGCTCTAATATCCTCCAAGGTTCGGTCGGATATTTTCTGCCCGAACAAGCCCCGATAGGTGCTTTGTCGACTCGATTCGGTCCGACCTAGGGATACGTATTCTTGGTGAGGACTAAGCACTGCACTAGACACCCCGAGCGCATTTGTCCGATAGCTGGACCAAGGATACTCTTCCGGGTTGCCAACCATATTCGCGCGTACTGGGTTGAGTTCGATATAACGATAGCATGTAAGCAAATATCTCTCGGTATCGACCAAAGTGGCTTTGTATCGACCCTCCCACAACGTCCCCGTTCTTCGGTAGGTGTAGTTGAAATATTGTACGTAATAACGCCCCAGCATCTGAATACATTTTCCTATACCCCTTTCGGATTGCGGCGTCATCAAAAAGTGTACATGGTTCGTCATCAGTACATAAGCGTGCAAGGCACAGTCGTGCTTACGACACGCCTCTCCAAGCTTCTCAAGGTAATATTGGTAATCTTGCTCAGCATAAAAAATAGCTTCGCGGTTGTTTCCCCTAACAATTACGTGCTGGGGATAGCCAGGTAGATTAAACCTAGGTAAACGCGCCATACAAACCTCCTTGTCACATGGCTTATTTGAGAATTACTTAACTCCTAGACTACAGAAATACCATTTTCAATCGAGTCTGACCCGAATGCCACTAAGTTAAGG
>ENA-OSET01004250-OSET01004250.1-sediment-metagenome-genome-assembly--contig:-NODE-4250-length-12773-cov-4.174228_pt1 | contig 12773 bp, 7 predicted proteins | sample MGYA00237882_ERZ534229 | MGnify/ENA primary metagenome ERZ534229 (study PRJEB26408, sample SAMN06266212) | sediment metagenome | isolation source: Hudson Canyon methane seep mesocosm | place: USA:Hudson...
AAGAGGCTGATATAATTCAAAATTCTGTAAGAGATGCTTTAGATTCTAATATTGTTACGGAAGATATATCATCTAAGAAAAGTTTATCTACATCTGAAGTTGGTGATTGGATTTCAAAGAGAATTGATGTACTATTTTAATAAAAATTAACTTTTCTTGATAATCTCATTTTTTGATAATAAGTTTTATTGTTTTACTTTGGTAGTATAATTGGTATTATGAAAAAGTTGATTTTTTTATTTCTTGTTTTTATTTCTTTTAATTCTTATTCCCAGGATATAAAGAAAATAAGTATTAATTTATATCCTAATCCAGCAACTGATTATATCACTGTAAAATTTGAGAATAATATTAATGTTGACGATTTTGATTTTAAAATACATAGCCTTATAGGTAATCAGTTGAATTTTAATTCAGAAAAAATTTCTGAATTTGAATTGAGAGTTGATATACAAAACCTATCAAAAGGTGTTTTTTTTATTATTATTAATGAAAGAAATAATAGAAATAGAAAAATATTAAAATTTCTAAAAAATTAAGGATTTTTTTCGTAGTTGATTTCAAATAGATTTCTGTATTTTTCTGATAATTCTTTATTAGGATGGTTGCTATATGCTCTAGCTAGTGTATTTAATGAAACTAAATTTCTTTGAATTTCATATTTATTATTTATTTTATTATCAAAATAATAGTTTAAAATCTCCTCTGCTCTTTTACTTGTTGTTTCAGCTATTTCATTTGCGAGTTCCTCTGTTTTAATATTACCTATCTTATCTAGTTTTAGCAAAAATTCAACAAGCTGTACTGAGAAATGATCATACATTATTGATTTATCTGGGATAAGTTCTAAAGATTTATGTATTACTTCAAGTGCTTTCTCATATTCACCATTATCAATTAAACTTCTAATCAGAGTATTAAAAGTTGCTCTGTAGTTCATAATAAACCCTCTATAATCTTCAGAGTAGTATGTATTTTCATTGTCTAATTCTCTCCAATATGAATTTTTCATAATGTTATAGTACATTAAATCTGAATTTATTAAACTTCCAGAATTAGAATTTAATATTGGGAGAAGCCTATATGTAAATCCTTCTTGAATCACATTTCTTTTTAAATCAAAACTTATCCCATTTAATGAAGTGTTGTTGAAATAAATGGGTCTTTCCCATTTATTAGCTTCTAATAAATCTAAAAATGCAAGGTCTTTTTTCTCAATACCTTTTTTATTTTTTTTAAGTGACAAAATAAGTTTATCAGTTTTGTATTTTAAAAATTTATTAGGTAATCCTTCTATATTCTTATTTTCATCAACATTAAGGTATAAGGATTTTGATGGAATAATATTATAATTACTTGAACTAGTAGGTACTTGAATAGCTTTATTGTTATTTTTAACTAAGTTTAAGTATGCACTTAAATTTATAGCTGCATCTTTAATTTTTGGATTATTAACATAAGGTAAATAATCATTTAATCCACCTTGAATATAATTATCTAAATTTAAATTAAATTTTATAGCATCAGATTTATTCTTTTTAGACATCATCTGATCTATGTACCAATCAGTATTAAAATAACTTAATACTATTACTCTTACATCAGTTCTAAACTCTTCTACTTCTTGAACATACCACAGAGGAAAGGTGTCATTATCTCCTCCAGTAAACAGAATGGAATTTGGTTTGCAAGAGGAAAGTAGGTTTTTAGCTGAATCAACAGATAGATAGCGATTTGATCTATCATGATCATCCCAATTCTCATATGCCATTATTGATGGACTTGGTAATGATAATATAACACTAAGTCCTAGAGCTAAATTTTCTTTTTTAAATATTTTTAAAAATAATGAGTAAAGGAATAGCGATCCAAAGCCAACCCAAATAGAAAATGCATAATATGATCCTGCGTATATATAATCTCTTTCTCTTGGTTCTGTTGGAGGACTATTTAGATAAAATACTAACGCAATTCCAGTTAAGATAAATAGTAGAGTAACTACTGAAAAGCTCTTTTTATCTTTTGAATATTGAAAAAACATACCAAGAATTCCAAATATTAGAGGTAACATCAAATAGTTATTTCTACCTTTATTTTTTTCAATTTGATAAGGTACTTTGTCAAATGCATTAGCAATACCTAACCATTGAGCATCTTGAATATCTGATTCTCTACCAGAAAAATTCCATAAAAAATACCTTAAGTACATATGTCCTATTTGATATTTAAAAAAGAATTCTATATTATCAGAAAAATTTGGGTTTTGATTTTGATTTAAATTTGGGTGAGGGTAGCTATTCCATCGCTGTGGCGTTGCATACATCAGATACACATATTGTAAAAAACTATCACTGGCGTGATTTTGCTTATGTATTTAATGTGATTAATATTGATAAACAACAATTTGTAGGGGTAACGTGGTTGCCAGCAAACGTGAGATGCTCACATGACAGATAATTTTTATAAAGCATTCGAAGATAAACATCGAGGTGGCAGAGAGCTAATTAAAGATCGCTTAGAAGTCTATAGCCCCTTTATTATAGCCGTTAATGATGTTTACCCCAATGCATCAGCAGTCGACCTAGGTTGTGGACGTGGTGAATGGTTAGAGTTACTAGGTGAGCAAAGTAGTTTTGCTGCATTTGGCGTGGATCTTGATGCCGGTATGTTAGAAATTTGTCAACAAAACAAACTAAGTTATAAACAACAAGATGCACTATCAGCACTGAAAGGATTGGAAGATGAAAGCCAAGCGATTGTCACCGGTTTTCACATCGTTGAACATATCCCTTTTGAAGACTTACAAGAACTTGTTCAACAAGCCTACCGAGTATTAAAACCAGAAGGTATTTTGATCCTTGAAACTCCAAACCCAGAGAATATCACCGTTGGCACTAGCGAGTTTTATCTGGATCCAACACATCAGCAACCACTACCGCCTAAGCTACTCAATTTTGTCGTGGATTATTATGGTTTTTATCAGACCAAAGTGGTGCGTCTACAAGAAAATAAATGGCTGATTGATAAGCAAGATACGACACTATTCGAAGTGCTGTCTGGCGTAAGTGCTGACTATGCTGTCATCGCTCAAAAAGAAAAAGCAAGGAATGAGATAGATAGTTTTTCACAAGAGTTTGGACTGACATTAAATACACTTTCAACACAATTTGAACAAGCTCAGCAAAGACAGTTTGAACAGCTTGAACAAAATATACGCACGGTTAAATCAGACTTACACGCTCAAGCGCTGATACAAGCTGAATCTCATGCGTATTTACAAGCTCAAATTCATTTATTAGATGAACATATACAGTCCTTAGACGGGCGTATAAAGTCGCAAGAAGCACAGATCAATGCAGTAGATGTGCATATGCAAGCCGTAACAAATAGCAAATCTTGGCGTTATACCCAACCTATCAGAAGTGGCTTAAGCATGTTGAAAAATTTAGTGAGAAAAAGGAAGCAATGGTGAAGATCCTATTTTTATGTCTTTATCCAATTGATAAACCCATGCATGGCGGTCAATTGCGAGCTAGTAATATTGTAGGTGAATACCGAAAGAATGGCCATCAGGTTCAAGTCATAGGTGTTCAAACTAGTACTTTTTTTGACGAAACTGAAGATTTTGATCCTGTGCCAGAATGGGATGAAATGGCTGCAATCATACCTGATGCTAGCATGATGGAAGATGCCGCTATTGCTTTGTTATATGCAGACAATGACCATTATTATGAGCAACTCGAACAGAAAATTACTAATGTACCCGATGTGATTCATGCTGAACAGCCCTGGTTATTTGGTTTTGCTCAACGTTATGCCCAAAAACACCAACAGCAAGATAAAAAAATCAAGATTATCTATGGTTCTCAGAATATTGAATATAAGCTAAAAGAAGCGATTGTCAGTAATTACGATTCTGCAGAGCAAGTAAAAATAAAAAAACAGTCTGTTAAACAAATCGAACTTAATACCATAAAACAGGCTGATGCCATTATTTGTGTATCGAAGGACGATCAAGAGTGGATAGAGTCTCAGCTGGAAAACAGCAACACCAACACGGTACTATCACCAAATGGTGTCACGGCATGGCAAGCAGATGATAATGCCATTATTACTGCAAATGAGCTCAGTCAAGGTAATAAGTTTGCCTTATTCTGTGGCAGTGCACACCGACCGAATATCAAAGGCTTTTTTGATATGTTTTCATCAGGTTTAGGCTCGTTAGCCTATGATGAAAAACTGATTATTGTCGGTGGTGCAGGTGGCTTAATTGAACAAAACCCTAAATATCAACAATCTGCTAAATTGAGTGAGTCAGTGATTATTGCAGGCCTTGTCGAGCAAGAGTGTTTATTTGGTTTACTCGATACCGCACACTGTATTTTGCTACCAATAACCCAAGGCGGTGGTACAAATTTAAAAACGGCAGAAGCAATATGGGCAGGACATCATGTTATTGCGACTAAAACTGCAATGCGTGGTTTTGAAGAGTTTATTGGTATGCCAGGGATTAATGTTGTCGAAGATAGTGAACCTGAACAGTTTAAACAACAGTTCAGAAAGGTAATGCAATTGCCGCCAATAAAAATTGATAATGAACAGCGTGAATTACGAAGATCCGTATTATGGCCACATTATTTAAAACCACTTTCTGAATTAGTCTTAAATTTAAATAATAAACAAGCGCCATCTTAATTGACCACTGGAATTTAAACGATAGCTTATGAATGAATCTACCCCCATAGTTTGGATAAATGTCACTACCACTATCAACTGGCCTAATGGCATTGTCGGTATCGTTCGAGTTGAAAAAGAGTTAGATTCTAAGTTAGGCATGCTGTATCCAGATGCACAATTTCGTCGTTGTATTTGGCGTAATAATAAGTTTATTGAATGGCATTTCCCAGTTGAATATACCGAAATAGAGGATGAGCCCGAACCCAAACCAGAACCAGAACCAGAACCAGAAATGAGCATGCAGCGATATTTTGTGGTTAAAGTTGTCAGTGTTTTTCCTAAATTCATGCGACCTATGGTTCAAGATTCAATGCTCTATGTCAGAGATAAATTACGATCCTTATATCGTTGGGCAAGGAACATTGAAACAATAGAAGAAGAGCTCGTTGTTACAACACTAACAAAACCACTAAAACCAGAAAGTATTTTCAAGGCCAATGATATTTTAATTTCAGTCGGGCTTGAGTGGGAATATAGCTACACCTCTGAATTTGCTAAGTTGAAGAAAGAACAAGGGATAAAAATTGTCAGTTGCTGTTATGACTTGATCCCCGTGTTATTTCCTCAATATTCAGTTATAGAAGGGGCTGCAACCTTATTTCTGAATCATTTCCTAGAGCTAGCAAATAGTTCAGATCTAGTGTTGTGTATTTCAGAGCAAAGTGAACGCGATTTAAAAGCAGAATTAGCAAGAACAGGCGGGGCTGATGTTGAAACCCTGGTATTCCCTCTGGGCGATAATGTGCCTACTATTAGCACCGAAGAAATAAGTGACGAAATCAAGGCAATAACAGCCGAACCTTTTATTTTGTTTGTATCGACCATTGAGCGACGAAAAAATCATCAAGTCTTATATCAAGCCTATCATTTGCTTGCCAAACAAGGTAAAAAACTACCTAAGCTGGTATTTGTTGGCATGCAAGGTTGGCGTGTTGATGATGTATTAAAAGACATCGCACTTGACCCATTAACAAACGGCCTCATTGTTCAATGTAATCGTGTCAATGATGCAGAGCTTAAAAGCCTTTATCAAGCTGCAAGCTTCTGTGTTTACCCTTCACTATATGAAGGTTGGGGGTTGCCTGTGGGTGAGGCACTATCACTGGGTAAGGTGGTACTTTCCTCTGATCGAGGCTCATTGCCTGAGGTAGGCGGCGATTTAGTCACTTATATTGACCCGTGGAACCCTCAACAATGGGCAGAAGAAATTTGGCGACTGCTAAGTGATCAAGCATACCTAAACGAACAGGCAGAAAAAATACAAGCACACTATAAAACACGTACATGGCAGCAAACTGCTGAAGTAGTGAAAACAATGTTAGATGATCTAGCTCAGAGACCGTTTGAGACAAAAGTGCTTTATGCTGGTTATGATTTTGATACTGAGATAGGATTACAAGTCGGTGCCGCTATACGTAGTAATGGGCAGACTGGACAGCTTCTCTGTGGACCAAACTATGCACTACCAGAAGGAAAATACCAGATCAAAATAAGTGATCTTCCGCAGGATAGAAAAGCCGGTGAATACTTACTTAGCGTAAAAGCAGATCAAATTTCAGTCTTTGAAGCCGAAGTAGTTAAATTTTTACCTTCAGCTACAGATACAACAGCACTTGTTGAATTTGAAATAAACTTAGCAACTGAGATAAATGATCTCGATATTGAATTTGAGTTGTTATCAGGTGAATTAACAATAGAAAGTGTTGAAATACAACCATTTAATGCAAGTTTAGATGACGTTAATCTGTGAGTTCAAGTCCCATTAATTGTACCATGTTAGCGGTGCTTTGATGCCATGTTAACCATGGCATATTGTCAGAACTAGGTGCCTTATCATCTGCATTTAATTCCAGCCAAGACTGAATAGCATTGGCAAGTGAATCAGCGTCTAAGCCATCAAAATAATAGGCAAACTCAGCTGCAACTTCACGAAATACAGCAATATCTCGTGCAATAATTGGCAAATGATGTTGAGCCGCTTCAATCAGCGGCAGGCCGAAACCTTCACCTTCACTGGCAGCAATCAAACAGCTAGAAGCGCTATACACCTTCGCTAAAAATTCATCACTAATGTTAGCAAGCCAGAATAATCGATGATTGAGTTCAGGATGTGAAGCGATGCGTTCAATAAAACTATTTATCATCCAGCCAGCCTTACCCACAATAACCAAGTTGATTTCAAGCCCTTGTTGCCAACATTGTTCAAAGGCGTTAAGTGTTTGTTCATGTCCTTTGCGTGGTTCAACCGTACCCACCATTAAAAAACTGGCCGATGCCGTTAACTGAGCCAATAGTGTCTGACTATTATCAGGTATACCTGTAGACGGTGAAGAAGAATCAATATCTGCTCCTAAATGGAAGTGATGAATCTGCTCTGCTGATAAAGGGTGGTTTTGACTTGCGCACCACGCTTTCAACTCAGTAGCAACGGCATTAGAAATACACAAAGCTCCACTAGAATGAGCAACAACCGTTGCCCAATCAGTATGAGCTGATTCAGCTTGAGGAGGGAACCACTTTGGCTGTGAAATAGGTAATAAATCAAACACTTGAAAGTAGACTGCAATACCAGATGACATTAAGTTTTGGAATAGATTGGCTCGTGCTGCATGAATGGTGTGCCCAGGGCATAAGTCGGCACAAAACAAAATATCATCACGATGAAAATCAACCGCCTCATCAGTAACAGGCATCTCTTCTTCAATAGCAAGATATGTACTTGTCCATAGACGAGCATAACAATAATGCCATTGACCACCATCATTAGAAAGGTAAACAGGTTCAACACGATACCCCTCAGGCGCATGGCGTAATAACACCTCAAATTGTGAGCGAACAACGCGTTGGATACCGGTTCTCAGGTCATCGACAGCAATGGCCGAAACATCGATCAATAATTGTCGTTGAGTGGTATGTGGTGGAAGCAACTTAGCAAAGCGTTGAGCCATTTTTCTGAGCTCGGGATCAGAATGGTTAATGTCCTTTGAATTCATGACTGTTTCAAGCAGTGGTTCAAGTTGCACCGACATATTGTGATAAGCAGATTCTATTGTAGTCATATAGTGGTGAGCACAATGTTGTGGTGAATGAATAGTGCTAAGTAACTGCTGTGACTGTGTTGCTAAGGTTTGGCGCTGTTGTGGATTTTTCCATAATGATTCTAATGCCAGTGATAGATCATCATCTTCAAAGTCATCAGCTAATTTATAAACGGCATCACTCGGCAGTTCGACCATGGCACCATTAGCATTAACAATAGTAGCAAGACCATAATTCATACAATCAAGGGCTGCAGCAGATGTTTCACCACGAGAACGAGTGCGTAGTTGCACACCCACATCAGCAGCTGACAGATAGGCGTGATAATCACTGTCATCGACCCAGCCAGTAATAATAATGCGTGATTTTGAACTACTGTTCTTGATTTTGTTCAGCAATGCCTTCCCATAGTCACCAGCATCGTTTTCACCAACAAAAATAAGTACGCAGTGTTTATTTTGAGCTAAGTCTGAAGCAAGCCAAGCATCAATAAGTAGATGATTTAACTTGATAGGGCCGGTGAGACCAAAACTACACACCACAAAATCATTGGCACTGAGTTGTAAATCTGCACGAGATTGTGCCTTATCAAGTGAACGCGGCGGTTTTCTTAACAGCGGAATAACAGACCAGTGATCGGTAGTATATTGACCATAAAATTGTTTTGCTAGACGGATACTAAACGGAGAGTGAACGATCACATTCAGTGCTTGTTGTAACAAGGTAAAGTTTAATGGGTATTCCCAAGTAGCCTCATCACGGTCAGCTGATTTAAGAAATTCTTCAGTAGCACTATAACCATGACATTCATATAAATAACGAACAAAATCATAATCATAGCTATCATGTCCAACATGAGATAAATAAAAATCATGTAATACAATCACCCCTGGTATATGATTAATCAAATCAAACATATACTCATGAAATGGCGAGTTACCAAAGTGATAAATGACACGATCATAGTCGCTGGCATGTTTGATAAAATAGCTCGGACTACGAATAGGACAGTTTTCATTGATCCACGAGTCAGATACATGATCTTGATCGACGATGACATCAATATCGTAGTGCTCAGTTAATAGTGGTAATAGATCGGCACTATAGTCACTGATACCACTGCGTAAAGGGGGTAGGGGTGAGACAAAAGCGAGTCGTTTTCGGGTGTGATACTGCAGTGAAAAAGTACTATCATGATTGGCAATTGTGTTGCTAATTTTAGCAAAGATTTTTTGTTCATGATTAGACAGAACAAGTGGCTTAGAATGGTCTTGAAACCGGAGCCTTAATTGATATAAAAAATCATAGAGGCCGACTTTTTTTATCAAACGCACACACCAGAGTTTGAGCGTCGGGAAACGATTGACCATGGCGAGTAAAAAAATGAAAAGCGACTTAATAAATCGTTTTAGTAGTGACATCATAAAAGCAGTATGAAAATGGAAACAAGTATCTCACCTTTTGCATAATTAATGAATATTAGTTACTCATGCAGCAGATTAAATTCTTGTGGGAGCGTGCTTTAGCCGCGAATGATGAGGCTAAAGCACACGGGAATAACTACCACAATTGATTAATATGAAATACCGTCATCCTCTCGAAGGCGGGTATCCAGTGCAGCTGTAGAGTAGGCGCAAACAGTAGATCTCAGCTAACAACATACGGGAATGACAAATCTTGTTATGCGTGTGAAATGACCAGCTGAATGAACTGTAACTGGATAAATAAAAACCAGTGTACAAAATCAAGTATGATCAAGGCCTAGCGTTTTGAGACAAATAACAAAAGTTAACAGATGACAGGACATATAAGATTAATATTAGCATTACTGGTATTGCTTTCGCATACTGGTATCACCATTAATGGCCTCAATCCAGGTGTCATTGCTGTGGTCATTTTTTATATGTTGGCGGGCGGAGTGGTCACTCACCTCTGGCACGATATACTGACCGATGGCAAAGGAAAGTTACTACATTTCTATAAAGATCGCGTATTGAGGATTTTTCCACTCTATTTATATGTAGCGTTATTAACCATTCTGTTTTTGTTAATGACAGGCTATGCCGAACCACGTTTCTCATTAATCACACTGCTAAACAATACCCTGATCATTCCACTGAATTTTTATATGGTGATTGATAACACCATCTTAAGCGAACCCTCTTGGTGGTTAATTCCACAAGCATGGTCACTAGGCACAGAACTGCAAGCTTATTTGCTATTACCACTAGTCCTTATATATAAAAGAGTAAAGTGGCTATTATTTATTTTCAGTATCATCGTCTATATGGCTGCTAATCTCACTTATATCCATACCGACTACTTTGGCTATCGACTTATCCCGGGGGTATTTTTTATCTTTATCATTGGCAGCATGATTAAAGACGGCCAGAAAACAAAAAGTAATATCGTAGCAGCACTGCTTATGGCTGCGGTGTTAATCACCTATGGCTTATTTGATTATTTTGATGCCTTCAAGCAGGTCTATACACAAGAAACATTATTAGGTTTGTTAATTGGCGTGCCATTATTAGTACTGACAGGAACAACAACAGTAAGATTGCCATTAAATAAACTAGCAGCCTCACTCTCCTACGGCGTTTTTCTGTCCCACTTCCTAGTCATTTGGTTATTAGATTATTATAACGTCTTAATAACAAACACAATATTGTATTATGGCCTATTAATTAGCCTTACTTTAGTGATTTCATACAGTGGAACTAAGCTGATTGAAACCAGAATAAATGCCCTCAGAATGCGCTCTAAGCCTAAAAGCCCAATTATTTAAAGGTTAAAGCTTATATAATAAGAGTAGCCGAGAATGGTGTAAGTTATTGAATTTAAGTGTGCTTGTGTTGTTTTTATGAACACAAATCACATTAATAGGCTAATAACAGGGAATAATGTGCATTTAGGGTTGTGCTACCCCAGCGTTCTTATGGTATGATTCCCCTCGGTATTTTATAGTTTATGAAGTACTATCGATAGTTACACTATGGAATGCTTTACTGTTGCTCATGACAACGAATGCTGTTGTGGGATTATCTCAGTGGTGCACCCTTGGGTGATTTTATGAAGTGTGCAGCAGTGAGTGCTGTTACATAGTGATAATATAAATTTATAATCCTTATATTTTAGGAGAACGAAAACATGGCTTTAACACAAACTCAAGTTTCTGAGCTTTATGTTGCTATTTTTAATAGAGCATCAGAAGGTGAAGGGAATGAATTCTGGCAGACATCTACAGATGCTGCGGCAGCTGCTGATGCAATGCTTGCAACAACAGATGCACAAGATTACTTCGGTGACGCTTTAGATACGGACCAAGCGTTCATCGAGCACATCTACTCAAACACATTTAACAAAACTGTTGCTGATGACGCTGACGGTATTGCATTTTGGGTTGCTGCATTAGCAACTGAATCTCGTGGTGCTGTTGTTGCTGGTATCGTAACTGCTGCACAAGATGAAGCAAACGCTGGTGATGCACAAGATCAATTCAACAACCGTGTTGCTGTTTCTGATTACACAGCTGATAACTTAGCAACAGCTCCTGCTGATTACGCTACGTCATTATCATTTGATGAAGATCTAGAAGTAACAAGCGATGACGCTACTGTTACTACAGCTCAAGCAGCTGTTGATGATATTGAAGAAACAGTAGTTGATCCAGTAGACCCAACTGTAGAAGGTGATACTTTCTATTTGACTACTGAACAAGACATTCTTGTTGGTTCTGCTGACGATGATACATTCATCGCTCGTGGTAACAGTTCATTAGATAACTCAGACATCATCGATGGTGGTGCTGGTCGTGATACTGTTGAAGTAATGCTTGATAACGATGAGACTGCAGAGTCTCCATTGTTCACAAACATTGAAGTATTAAAAGTTCAAGGTCAATCAACTACACTAGATTCTGGTGATAATGATGTTGACAATGAATTTTCTGGTAACGTAAATGACGGCGACATCGAAGCAAATATCGATGCTGGCGACATGGAAAGCGTTGAAGAGTACTGGTCAGAAGATAGTCGTTCTGACGTAACAATTGAAGATGTTAGCCGTAACAGCCACATCACAACTGTTGGTATGCGTGAAACTGATCCAGGTGACGTTGATTTAAACGTTTTCTTCGATCCAGAAAACATTACTTCTGCAGGCGAATCTGATGCGGGTTCAACTTTAACAATTAAAGTTGCTAACGTACTTAATATTGCTGAAGATACAAATCCACTTGAAGGTTTCTCTACATTAACATTTGATGTTGATGGCGAAACTGTAACAGTAGATATGACAGCTTTAGATAGCTACTCAACTGGCGTGACTGGTTTAGTTGGCGCGGTTGAAGCTGCTTTAACAGCTGCTGGCATCTCTGGCGTATCTGTTGATGCTGGTGCTGAAGCTGATGCATTCTTCTCAATTGATATTGATGCATACTCAGCTGGTGAATTAGCGGGTCAATACACACCAATCGTATTAACAAGCGATTCTTCACTTATCGAGCAAGGTACATTTACACTAGGTGATGAAGCAGCTGATGGTAACTTGGTACAAACACAGTCTAACGCTGTAGCTACTCCAGTTCCTGCATTAACTTCTGTTGAAGTTATTCTTGACCGTGTTGGTAAGAACTCTGACGGTGGTGACCTATTAATCGGTAGTGATTCTACTGGTGCTTCTGGTTCTGCTGGTATCCAACAGTTCAACATTGATGTTGATCGTGATTCTTCACTTTCAAGCATTTCTTCTACTAACAACACATTAGAAGTAATCAACGTTGAAAATATCGCTGATAACAATCTAACTGCTGATGGTAATTTGATTGTTGGTAACATCACTGACGTTCGTGTATTTGATGCTTCTACAATGGACGGTGACGTTACATTGGGCGCAACTCTTAACTCAACTGTTGTAGCTAAATACTTAGACTCAACTGATGATGCTGCTGATGCTTCTGCTGATAACAGTGAGTCTGCATGGGCTAACGTTGTTGA
>ENA-OSET01004251-OSET01004251.1-sediment-metagenome-genome-assembly--contig:-NODE-4251-length-12772-cov-3.136983_pt1 | contig 12772 bp, 9 predicted proteins | sample MGYA00237882_ERZ534229 | MGnify/ENA primary metagenome ERZ534229 (study PRJEB26408, sample SAMN06266212) | sediment metagenome | isolation source: Hudson Canyon methane seep mesocosm | place: USA:Hudson...
TCGCGAAGTAATAACCTCCAAACTTGCATTAGGGTGGCTCGCCAACAGACGCATTAACTCAACACCGGTATACCCCGTGCCGCCCACAATACCCACTTTAATCAAAACAACGCCCCTTTAAATTGCAATAAAATGCGAAGATTACCCTCACACCACTCTTTTGCTGACAGAAGCGGTTTGGCTTCTGCAATAACTAGAGATAAGATAAGGGCCTATGATAGAAGGCTCATGGCAAAATCAAAAGTTTTACTGTGTTTTTTTAGGGCTTAATTGCCCACAGCCCCCAAAAGTTGCCAGAGAATCTCTATGACGCAAAAGAGCAAAGCCCTATCTCGACAGGCCTTGCGTCAACATTGGCAACACAATGTCGACCAGTTTCGCCACCAGCTCGCCTATCAAGACGCGCTCCCTCAACTCACCATATTGGGTCTTATCAGCGGTGTTTTGGCCGCCGCTATTATCGTTCTTTTTCGACTAGCCATCGATTTGCCTCTCGGCACGATGCTTCCCCTTAACAGCGAAAATTTTGAAGGCCTAGCGCCACACTGGCGATTTCTTCTCGTGTTTGGCGGCGCCTTTGTCATCGGCCTGCTGATTCAAATGATCGACCTTCGCCATCGCGCGATCAGTGTGACTCATGTTTTAGACCGCCTACACAACCATCAAGGACAAATGCCACTGACAAACATAGTGGTGCAGTTTGTGGGCGCAACGCTCTGTTTGATCACTGGGCAGTCTGTCGGCCGCGAAGGTCCTGCCGTGCACTTAGGTGCTGGCGCCGCCAGCCAGCTCGGTCAATTTTTTAAACTTCCCAACAACAGCCTCAGGACCTTGGCCGGTTGTGGTGTCGCCGCAGCGATCGCGGCCTCCTTCAATACACCCATGGCCGGAGTCATTTTTGCGATGGAAGTGGTGCTGATGGAATACACCATCACCGGCTTTATTCCCGTCATCCTAGCCTCCGTTTCAGGGGCCGCCATCAGCCAGGCCGTATTTGGGCACGACAACCTACTCTTTGGTGCCGAGGTGCAAATGAAGAGCCTGCTGGAAATTCCCTTCATGGCCTTCGCAGGTCTCGTCATCGCCGCGTGTGCAGCGATCTATATAAAGCTCCAGCATCTTTTTCAACGCTTTCATAAACACTCCATTTTTGCTCGACTCTGTGTGGCCGGGTTCATAACTGGCTTGGTCGCAATCGCGGTCCCACAAGTCATGGGTTTGGGCTATGACACGGTCGCGCAAACCATGAATGGCCAACTCGGCCTGAAATGGTTGTTAGTGATTATTGCCTGCAAATTGTTTGTCACCACCCTTAGCCTAGGGCTTGGCATGCCGGGTGGTGTTATTGGACCCAGTTTGTTTATCGGCGCGTGCCTTGGCGGTGTGATGAGCATCATCGGCAGCACTCTGGCACCCGATCAAGCGGCAAACTCAGCGTTTTATGTCGCACTCGGGATGGCCGCGATGATGGGGGCTGTTCTCAATGCACCGCTCGCGGCCCTAATGACCATTGTCGAGCTAACCTACAACCCCAACATAATTTTCCCCAGTATGCTGATCATTGTGGTTGCCTGTTTTGCGACTCGGCAATTTTTCCACTGTGAGGGCATATTCCAAACGCAGCTTCAGGCCGCGGGTCAGGATATAGGCGGAGGCCCGGCAAAACAAATATTAAGCCGTGTCGGCGTGCGCAGCGTTATGAATAGCGCCATTGCCAACTGCGCCCAAAAACTGACCCACGCCACCTCACTGCACATGCTGCAGGAACAGCCGCTTTGGATCGTTGTGGATGGAGACCCACACTACATTCTTCGAGCCGCCGACTTGGCCCATCATCTAGGCTCTCTGAGTGCAAACAATGAGAACACGCCCGCTGAGACCGAGAAACACGACCCTGACGGCACGCCAATCTATCTGGATGACATTCCTGCCCGCCGACTGAGCCTGGACTATCTGCACGACCGGGCGAATTTATTTGAAGCGCAAGTTTTATTGGCTAACGACAATATCGAAGCGTTATGCGTGGTCAAACAGGGAACCACAAGCCCGATACTCGGTATCATCACACGCGACACTATCAACAACTACTATCGGATCTAATGTTTATGCTCTGGTTGAAAGCCTTCCACATCATTTCGGTTGTCTGCTGGTTTGCAGCTTTATTTTATTTGCCTCGACTCTTTGTCTATCACGCCCAAAGTGAAGATAAAATCAGCCAGGATCGCTTTCACGTCATGGAGCGCAAACTCTATCGAGGCATCGCCACACCCTCAATGATTGCGACACTCGCTTTTGGTCTTGCGCTGGCGAGCTTGAATTGGGATTACTACAGTACCGCGATCTGGTTTTGGGGGAAAATGGCACTGATTGTCGTATTGATAGCCTATCACCACATGTGTGGGCGCTACATAGGACTTTTAAAGGAAAACAAAAGCCTCCACAGCCACCTTTTCTTCAGGTGGTTTAACGAATTCCCGGTTTTGGTGCTTGTAGGTGCCGTCATTTTGGTTGTCGTGAGGCCTTTTTAGCGGCAAATTCGGAGGTCTGTGATAAACTTCAAAGACCTAGTGAATCTTGCTAGCTCAGGAGCGAGCCGTGAGTCATTTCCAAACTAACACCCCGGTAGTTATGAGTTTTTCCAACTTGGATCCCAGTGGCAGTGCGGGCATTCAAGCCGATATCGAAACACTCGCCAGCCTCGGCTGCCACTGCACTCCCGTTATTACGTCGCTCTGGGCCAAGGATACTGCTGAGTTAAAAGAAATTGTGCCGGTCGACCCAAGCCTGCTTATCGAGCAAGCCCGGGTGATTCTAGAGGATATGCCTGTTAAGGTAATTAAGATCGGCCACTTGGGAAGCATTGAAAATATTGAGGCAATTCACAGCATTCTGAGCGATTATCCCAATATTGATGTCGTTTTGGACCCGGTCAGCACCTATTCCGGAGACGAAGAACGCAGCGCTATGGTCATGAATCAAATGAATCAGGCCATGGAATCGCTCCTGCTTCCCCAGGCGACGATCATTACTCCGGATTTGGTTGAAGCTCAAAACATGGGCCGACAGGCTGATACAATTGATGCCTGTGCCATGGAAATTTTAGAAATGGGTTGTGAAAACCTGTTAATCGCCGGCACAAGCCGAAATCAAACCAGCATAGAAAACCGACTCTATCGCCAAGATGGCTCTAAAAAGTCCTATCAGTGGGAGAGACTGGGCATTGTCAGTCACGGTAGCGGCTCAACGCTGTCCGCCAGCATTGCCGCCTATCTCGCCCACGAACTGCGCATGCTTGACGCCGTTGAACAGGGTCAAAACTTCACCTGGCACGCACTGGCGCACAGTCGCCAATTGGGCATGGGGCAACGAACCCCCAATCGCTTTTACTGGGCTGATAAAAACGCCTCAGCGAGCAGCCGAAAACTGCAGTAGATTACAGCCTTTTATATTCTTATTTTTATCCACCTCTAGCTAATACAGGAAGCGGACATGAGCCGATCTGAAACTTTATTTGAACAAGCCCAAAAACACATTCCAGGGGGTGTTAACTCTCCTGTGAGGGCTTTTAAAGCCGTGGGAGGCACACCGATATTCTTCGAACGCGCAAAGGGTGCTCATCTGTTTGACGCGGACCAAAAACGCTATGTCGACTACGTTCAATCCTGGGGTCCAATGATTTTGGGGCACGCCCACCCCGAGGTGATCGATACCGTGATAGAGAGATCCAGAATGGGTTTAAGTTTCGGAGCACCAACAGAGCTCGAGACACAGCTGGCAGATAAAGTGTGCAGCATAATGCCTGACATGGACCTGGTACGTTTTGTTAACTCGGGTACCGAGGCCACCATGAGCGCCATCCGTCTGGCCCGTGCATATACAGGAAGGGACAAAATCGTTAAATTTGAAGGCTGCTACCACGGCCATTCAGATTCACTCCTGGTCAAGGCAGGATCCGGAGCATTGACCATGGGTGTACCGAGCTCTCCCGGTGTACCCAGTGCTCTGGCCGACCACACCATTACTCTGACTTACAATGATATCGAGGGCGTCAAGCAGGCCTTTGCCGAGTTTGGCCAAGAGGTCGCCTGTATTATTGTTGAACCGGTGGCGGGCAATATGAACTGTGTCCCTCCCATACCCGGCTTTTTGGAATGCCTCCGTGAAGTCTGCGATCAAAATGGAACTGTTTTCATCATCGATGAAGTGATGACCGGCTTTCGAGTTAGCCATACGGGTGCGCAAGGCCATTACAATGTGAAAGCAGATCTCACCACGCTCGGGAAAGTCATAGGCGGCGGCATGCCTGTGGGTGCATTTGGTGGGCGCCGCGAGATCATGGAGCAAATCGCTCCACTAGGGCCTGTGTATCAAGCGGGTACTTTGTCGGGCAACCCGGTAGCAATGGCGGCGGGCCTCAAAACACTTGAACTCATTAGCCAGCCAGGTTTCTACGCCCCCCTGATCAGTAACACAGAATTACTGGTGAAGGGTTTAAAAGAAAAAGCAGACAAAGCCGGCGTTCCTTTCACTACAAATCACGTTGGCACGATGTTCGGCGGATTTTTTACAACAGAGACAGAAGTCTCAAACTTTCAGCAGGTGATGGCCTGTGACGGGGAGCGCTTCAACCGTTTTTACCATGGCATGTTAGATGAGGGGGTCTATCTTGCACCCGCATCCTTTGAGGCGGGTTTCATGTCCGCAGCCCACACGAGTGAAGATATTGAATTTACCCTGGCCGCTGCCGAGAAGGTTTTTTCAAGTCTGGTTTAAAGCGGTGATGGTTTAAACTAGCTTGTCGATAAGTGCCAGATCATGGGCCGAGATATCAATAATATGAAATCCGGTCCAGTGCTGACGTTGGTCATCGCTGGCACGTACCCACAAGCAATCAACACCTACCGAAAACTCCTTTTTACCGTCTATTGGTTCCGGCAAGCGCAAACACAACTGATAGAGAGAATCCGTTTTCATATCGACATCGCCGATAATCATCAGCCCTTCCCGGTGAATATTCACCAATCGACCAACATTCATGCCTGCAACCAGATCAAATACATCAATCTTTTGATGGACTTCTACTCGCCTCAGTTTGCGTTGATTTTGGTTACTCATCCCGCGTCTCCGCTGCATCATCTTTGCTCTCAACCTCTGCTTGCGAATTCAGGCTGTGCAAAATATTTTCTAACGCTCGCTCGAAGAAGGGCTTAGTACTGCCCGCGATTACCTTGGCATCTCCCGCGATCATATCCCGCGCGAGCTCTAGCCCTGATTTCATCGCCACTTTTTTCCCCATCTGATCAACCAACATATAATGGGACGTTTTAGAATTATACCAGGCGACTTTCAAGCGTGTGCCTGGCTTAAATTCAAACCAGGTACCGAACTCGATCAACTTAAGATTCTCCACCATCTTCCGCTCGCTGGCAGTAATCTCTTCTTCAACAACGGTATCACCCGCCTTCTCAGAGGCCATCGTCTCCAATTTATCACGCATAACGTCGGTGGCAGCTTCAACCTCTTTGCACTGCAGCGCTAATTTTTGCAGGGAGAACAAAGCATCCAGCAATTTCTTGGCCTTGATCTGGTCGTAGGCAATGGTCTCGAAACCCGCTTCCAGTTGAGTCGCAATCGTATCAACCAATTCCACTTGCCGGGTTTTATCGTCATTATTGTCTTTTGGTTCCAGGGACCAAAGAATTTCGTCCACCAAAGCCAGGCCGTCGGCCCAGCTGTCCGATTCATCGCCATAACGAAGTAATATAAACGAAAGATAATCAGACCAGGGCTGCAACAGTAATAACAATACGGCAGAGGGAAGTTTCTTGCCGTCCATTCGGCCTCTCACTTCCTGATTAACACGAACCTTAACCTCTCTGAGCTTTTCCTCGCCCTGAACTTTCTCCAGCGCTCGACGCTCCATCAAGTCTTGTCGACGACTGACCTTTTTTGTGTAAGCGCTAAACTCTAAAAGCAGCTCTGCAAAAATCCGAACATCATTCTCAAAGTCTTCCAGCAAGCGGGAAACGACCGATTTGATCTTGGGATAAATATCATATTGGCTGCTGCCGTCATTACTGACCCATTTGGTACCGGCTTCCGCCAAATTATTCAAAAGGAGTCGCGCAGGGTGCTCTGCCTGTTCAAAAAAATCCTTATCGATAAAGGCAATTTTTAAAAAGGGCGTATGCAAGTAACTTAACAGTGCTTTAACCGAAGGGGGCAAATTGTCATCCGCCAACATATATTCAAACAACATCCCGACCAGATCAATAGTATGCATGTCGGAATGATCTACCGCCGCATCATCCTCATTGTCTGCCTGCAATTGCTTGGTCAGCAAATTACTGGTCGTGGCGATTCCTTGTGGCACCAAGACAGATTCCGTGCCACCGGACTCCAATACCTCGGATGTCAGGCTCAAGGCTTGTGTCTGCATATTTTGCAGAGCACCTACAAGCTGCTGATTGGAATAAACGGTGACAGTTCTACTCCCGGCCCCTCCGGCAGGCACCCCCCCAGGGGAGAACGCCCCTGGGGGGGCGACGTTACCAGAGCCCTGAAAATTTATCCCTCCGGGCTGAGAAGGAGCAGCGCCTCCAACGAGGGGGGCGCCAGCCATCGATCCACCCTGCCCAAGATGCCCCTGAAGCTCACGGATCGCATTAATCAAATCGCCCTGATATTGAGCGCTTCTTTCTGATCGGTTATAGCCCCCATCACCTTCGTATGCTGGAGCTTGAGAATTAGGGGCTTCATTACCCGTTAAGCCTGCACCCGCAGGAGGCATAGGAGAGCGGTCGACACCAGGCGTAAAGTGTAAATTGGGCAACAGGCCTTCGGAAATTAAATAGTCATTAATCTCTTCGAGTAAACGCCCAATTTTAGGCACGAAGTTTTTATCAAATATCTTATAGGCAATAATTTTTGACTTGGCATCTAGACTGATAACACTCAGGGCTCTGCGAAGGGACTCGCAAAATTGAATCGGGCTGGAGGGGTTATTACTTTCCTGTACTTTCGCCCCGCCGTGCAGCACGGCATACCGCTGGTTCAACTTCCATATTAATTCGGCAAAATGACTGTCTGCCCTTAAGGCAATAGACGAGACCGCGATACTTTCTTCTAGCTTTTCGTTTTCGAGTAAAGAAAGGTGTGATCCTTCATCGCTCTCATCGGTGCGTGTATCCAGTGTGCCTTTTTTGAACTTGATGTAAGCCTCACCCACACTTCCGCAAAAATAATGCTGCAGGGCCTCGAAATTCTCCCTGAACTCCTTTTGCACTTCAAACAGTCGCGCCTGCTCTTGGTTATTGCCCGACTTTTCAGCCAGTTCATACAAACGATCGTCAAGTGATTTCAAACACAGGGGGAAATGCTCCGTAGCAAAGTCTATTGCCATGCTTCTGCAGACTTTGAGCCGTTCTACGATTCGGTCTTCGGCCTCGCTCTTAGGACTCGAGGGGACATCGTTGTTTCCGCTTTTATTATCACTATCAATCATGGTATCCAGCTCATTTCCCAAAACGATCCGCCTAGGGGACGATATCCATATTCACTCTGATACTAGCACTCATTCGCCAGCATTGACAAAATCACTAGCGGGGTGCTGTCGAAACCAAGCTCTCTAACTCCGCCCTTAAAGGCTTATTTCTCACATCTGTATAGGACAAACCCTGACGAGCAAACTGAGCAGATCTCTCACCATTGCCCAATTCAGCATAGGTCTTCGCCAACAAAAGGTACAAATGCGCGTTATGCCTATCTATCCTCAGGCCTCTTTCGGCCAATTGCACTGTTTGACTCCAATGACCCAGCTTAAACTGCTGCTCTGCCTCTCGAGCGATAAGGTCGCTGGCGGCGCTTGGCTTATTTGTTCCGGGCTCAACAGGCCCTGGATGACGCACACCTTGAGCCCCGCCAGCAGGCTCGACATTGGTGCCTGTTGCAACATCAGGCCGAGTAGTAATATTTTCCACTGCCACCGGATTAACACTGCATCCCGCCAATAGACAGACAAAAAATACAGGGTATTTCATCAAAGATTACTCCATTTAGACATATTGGCCACACCGGTCACTCCTCTGCGAGGGGAGATAACAGCCTATTGCCACACTTTCTTCCACCAGCGTAAAACGGGATTCTCTCTCCACTCACAGTGGGCTTTCTCCTGCGGACGCTGGCTTTTCTCGAAAGGCAAGCGGCGAGCGCCCACGCAGTTCTCGCCGCTCATGGCACCGGTTTGAGGGTCAACCCAATAATATTCAAGCTCGAGTGGTTTTGCCATAGTCAGACTCCGTGCCGGCAAGTGACTCATAACATCCGCCCACACTCGCAACGCCCCCGAAGAACCCGTGAGGGGGGTGGTGCCATTATCATCACGCCCCAACCAGACACTCATTAAACGATCGCCATCATAGCCGCTGAACCAACTGTCCCTCTGGTCGTTTGTGGTGCCCGTTTTTCCCGCAGTGACTCGCTGTTTCGCCATGCCCTCCAGCCCCGACCGCCTGCCGGTGCCCTCTTGCATTACCAAGCTGAGGGCATAATTCAACATATAGACCGATGCCGCCTTAAATCGGCGCTCTGATTCCAGCGCGTAGCGAGTCAGCGTATCGCCGCCGGGGGTTTGCACAGACCGAATCGAGCGAGGCTTGGTATAGAAGCCATCTGCTGCAAATGTGTGATACATAGTGGCTACATCCAAAGGAGACAACTCGATAGACCCCAGTAACAACGAAGGCACGACAGTAAAAGGTTTCTCAACGCCACTGTCTCTGAGAGTGCTCGCCACGGATTCCAAACCCAGATTCATACCCAAACGCGCCGTGGCCTGGTTGTAAGACATGGCCAATGCTTCAAACATAGGTACCGTGCCATGACTTTGGCGAGAGAAATTTCGCGGCCTCCAGACGCTGGCGTCTGGCCCCTTGACGGCCACGGGTGCATCACTAATGAGTGTGCTCAGTGAATACCCTTTTTCTAACGCTGCCAAATAGACGGCGGGTTTAACCAGGGAGCCGATAGGTCTGCGGCTATCCAGCGCGCGGTTAAAGCCCGAAAACTGTGCATTTCTTCCACCCACCAGAGCCAGCACCTCGGCGTTGCCCAGGGACAACATTGCCAGCCCCCCCTCTAAGCTCCCGTTAGTCAGCTTGTAGTCTTTTTCCAAATGCCCCAGTGTCTCAGCCATAGACAATTCCGCCCGGTTCTGAGCCTTGGGGTCCAGGGTTGTAAAAATCGATAAACCCTCTGTCTTTAAGTCTTCTTCCTTGTAATCTTTGAGCAGCTGCCGCTTGACCAAATCAAGGAACGCCGGATAGGACTGCCTCTGCCTTTTATGTGGCTCGACAAGCCCCAGCGGAAGAGCTCGGGCCCGATGGTATTCGGTTTCGGATAAAAGCTGCCCTTCGTACATCACCTTTAAAACTAAGTCTCGTCTCGATGTTGCACGCTCCGGGTGCCTCCAGGGATTGTAGTAGCTGGCCCCCTTAACCAAACCAATCAGAAGCGCAATATCGGCACTGTTGAGTTCGCTCAGATCCTTTGAAAAGTAATGTTGTGCCGCCAGTGCAAATCCATGCACGCCCTGCGAACCACTCTGACCCAGATAAACTTCATTAATATAAGTCTCTAGAATTTCCGCTTTTGTATAGTGAAATTCCAACAATAGCGCCATGACAGACTCTATTGCTTTTCGAGCGAGGTTTTGACGGCTATCCAGGTAAAAGTTTTTCACTAGTTGCTGAGTGATGGTGCTGCCGCCCTGCACAACCGAACCCGCCTTGAGATTAGCCAGTGCCGCACGCAATATCGCCTTGGGAGAAAGTCCAAAATGATTAACAAAATTTCGATCCTCTACCGCGATTAAGGTCTCTCCCAAAAGTGGAGGTACTTTACTGAGAGACACAATCACTCTGTTTTCCGGGTGATTCGGGTAGATTCCGCCAATCTCGAGAGGCTCCAGCCTCATCAGTGAAATGTCACCTCCCGAGTCGGCCTGAAGACGTTCAATACGGTGCTGCTTAAGCCACACTCGAATTTTGCGAGATGACTCTGCACCATCGGCAAAGTCATAACCACGAGTAAAAATTCGGTATTCATCACCCTGTACGAGCCATTGCCCTGGCTTAGTCAAGGACCGAACACGAGAATAATTCAGTCGGCGAAGTTCAAACTCCAGCCCTTCCTGAGACAAGGGCGCAGAGACATACATCTCCAGCGGACGCGCGTACACTCGAGCGGGAACCGCCCATTTCTTCCCGTCAAATTTCTCACGAACGATGTGATCTACCCACACCACAATCACCAGGCTGATGACTGTCAGCATCAGGATTCCCCAACGCAACACCCTGAACACAGGCCTTGTCTTCGACGTCTTTCGGACTTTCTTCATTAATTTTTATCTGAGGGAATGAACTGGAGCGGGCTCTGCGATACCAAACCCCTGGGCGTAATCAACACCCAGCTTTTCTAAAAGCGCGAGGATTTCTTCATTTTCTACGTATTCTGCAACCGTCTTAATGCCCATCACGTGAGCCAAATGATTAATTGCACTGACCATAGCATAGTCAACCGAGTCACTATCCATTGACTTGATAAAAGCACCGTCGATCTTTAAGAAATCGACGGGCAGGTCTTTAAGGTAACTGAAAGATGACATTCCACTGCCAAAATCATCCAGGTAAAACAAGCAGCCGCGCGCCCGAAACGTTTCAATGAACCTTATGGCCCGGTTAAAATTTCCGACCGCAGCCGTTTCAGTAATTTCAAAATTCAACGCTGCAGGGTCAATATCTGTCCGTGTTAATTCCTGAGAGACAAAATCGCAAAAACTTTCATTGCCTAAGGTAGGCCCCGAAAGATTGACAGCATAACTCGCTGCAGGCAGGTCTGCCCGTTCGCGCCTGGCAATGTAATCAACAACATTGGTGAGCACCCAACGGTCAATATCCTCCATCAGGCCATATCGCTCAGCGGCGGGAATAAATTGCCCAGGCAAAACAACCTTGCCCTCGGGATCACGCATTCGCACCAGAATTTCATAGTGGGGTTTATAGTCTTCATCCGCCAGAGGGCTAACGGGTACTACCGATTGTTGATACAGCACCAATCGATTTTCAGCGAGAGCCTCATTGATCTTGGAGACCCAGTGCATCTCATTCCTGCGACGTTCAACAATCTGACTATTGTGATTGTGGTAAAGGTGAATGCGGTTTCTACCCGCCTCCTTTGCGGCCGCACAAGACGCCTCGGCTGCCGCCATGACCTGTGCATCCGACTCACTGTCCCGGTCAATCGCAATAGCGCCAACGCTGATACCAACAGAAAGGCGCTTGCCCCCCCAGGCAAAAACAAACTGCTCCACCCCACGCACCAGCAAATTGGCGACCCGCTGCGTGCCTGCAAGCGTGCAATTACGCAGCAAAATACCAAACTCGTCACTACCCAATCTTGCCAGCAAGTCCTGGCTTCTCAGTGTTTTACCAAACAGCTGCGATAGCCGTTTGAGCAATTCATCGCCGGCCGCATGCCCGCAAGTATCGTTAACAATCTTGAATTGGTAGAGATCTACATAGATTAATCCATGAACCGCGGTGCCAAAACGCGCGGCTTCCATGGCCCGCGACAACTCGGATTCAAAATAGCTTCGATTGGGAAGCAGGGTTAATGCGTCATGATTAGCTTGCCAGCTCAATTTTGCAGAGAGTCGCCTGGCCTCGCTGGTATCTTTAAACGTGATGACTGACCCTACAATCTGTGCCTGACTGCTGCGGACGGGAACAGCCAGCGCACTGACAGGCAGCGGATTGCGCCCCTCAACCAGCAGGCGAGCATCAGACTCCGCGTGCACTTGATCACCTCGCTCAAGCATACGGGAGAATAAGGGGGCTTGTTCGTGAGCGGGGTCTGAACCGCAAAAACGCAACACTCTATCTATATGCTGCCCCTCGACCGTCTCATTTGGCTGCCCGAGCATGTCCCTGCCGGCCGCATTCACCGCCGATACTACCCCTTTTACATCCGTCACAATAATGCCATCTGAAACACTGGCCAGGGTGACTTGTTGCAGCTCCCTTTGACGGACAAGCTCTTCCCTTAGAGGGTATGCCAGCGAATCGCTACTCAGCAGTAGAATATGACGATGCTCGCCCAATTCAACACCATTTAGCTGGAGCGTTAAGCGCGAACCACTACTATTGAAACCGGTGATCGCCAGAGGCAAACTGCCTTCATAAGCACGCAAAGCCATCGCCAGATCCTGACCCGATTCAAAACAGGGCAAGAGAGAAACCAGAGGCAAGTTTTCATGGGATTGATAGGCAAATAGTTCTTTCGCCGACCGGTTTAAAGAGAGCAGCTTGCCTTTTCGGTCCACAACCAGGCAGGCATCCCGACTGTGTTCAAAAATAGAACGGGAGCTTACCCAACCCAATGCCTCTTCCTCCCGACGGCGGGTCTCGGATAGAGAAAGAGTCGAATCAAATGGGTCCACTAGTCGCTAACCTCTAACCTAAAGTAAATCAATAACCTGCACGCTTTGTAACATACTCTTCGGACATTGCAAATTAATTGCTATTAAAAATGCCAGATCTATTCCGAACGAGAAAATAAGCCCAGCTGTTTATTAATGATCTGGTCAAAACTCGTCCCTTTGAAATGTATAATGCTATCGGCCACGGGAGCCAATTGTTTATCGACATAATGTTGATAGTCGATACCACTGTATTGTTCGCTCACCGGCTCAGGCCCGTGCAGAGTGATGACATAC
>ENA-OSET01004255-OSET01004255.1-sediment-metagenome-genome-assembly--contig:-NODE-4255-length-12758-cov-3.090056_pt1 | contig 12758 bp, 7 predicted proteins | sample MGYA00237882_ERZ534229 | MGnify/ENA primary metagenome ERZ534229 (study PRJEB26408, sample SAMN06266212) | sediment metagenome | isolation source: Hudson Canyon methane seep mesocosm | place: USA:Hudson...
CTTGTCACGCACAATACATTTTAGGTAATGGGCAAAACGACAACTTGCAAACAAGTAGGGTAAACGCGCACCTAATGCTGCGTTAGCGGTTGCATCTGGATCATCATATTCAGCCGGTTGATGTAATGATTGAGCGCCAATAAAAGCAGCAAAATCAGAATTCTTACGATGAATCAGCGGCATAAAGCCGTTGTTTGACAACTCAGCTTCACGTCGATCACTGATCGCAATCTCAGTAGGACACTTCATATCAACACCGCCATCATCAGATGGGAAGGTATGACACGGAAGCCCTTCTACAGCACCACCCGACTCTACACCACGAATACGTGAACACCAGCCATACTCTTTAAAAGCTCTGTTGATGTTAACACCCATTGCATAGGCTGAGTTTGCCCAGCAATAGTTGCCTGAATCACCACCAGCGGTATCTTCTTCAAAGCTAAACTCTTCTACTGGATCTGTACTTTCACCGTATGGCAGACGACCCAAGAAGCGAGGCATCGTTAACGATATATATTTCGAGTCTTCAGATTGTCGTAAAGACTTCCAAGGTGCGTAATCTGGGGTAGAAAACACCTTGGTTAAATCACGTGGGTTGGTTAATTCCTGCCAGCTATCCATTTGTAAAACAGTAGGATCTGCAGCAGAAATAAACGGCGCATGTGCAGCAGCTGCTACTTGCGCTATACCGGTTAACATCTCAACATCTTTAGGGCTATGGTCGAAATGATAATCACCGATCAAACAACCATAAGGCTCACCACCAAGTTGACCAAATTCTTCTTCATAAATTTTCTTGAAAAGTGGACTTTGATCCCAAGCTGTTCCTTTAAACTTCTTAAGATTTTTACCTAGATCTTTCTTGGAAATATTCATCACTCGAATTTTGAGCTGTTCATCTGTCTCAGTATTGTTGACCAGATAATGTAGACCACGCCAAGCACTTTCAAGTTTTTTGAATTCTTCATGGTGAAGAATTGCATTCACTTGAGCCGTCAGCTTCTGATCTATTTCTGCAATAATCGCATTTATAGTAGCGATGGCATCATCTTGGACAATGTTCTCACGCTTCAAGATTTCTTCTGCCAATGTGTTTACAGCAGATGAAACGGCGCTTTCTGCACGCTCAGATTTTGGTTTAAACTCTTGATTCAATAAAGATTGAAAATCACCGGCCTCAATTGTTTCGCCGGCCGCCTGATTCTGTTCTGATTCTAATTCAGCCATGTTTGACTCTTCCTATGTAATATTCTGACAGCAATATATCGCTAACTGTTCTTCTTCTGTCTATTCTTCTTCTGACTTCGGCGCAGAAGCTAATGACTGAAGAAGTGCCGGGTCATTCAAGGCTTTAGTAACTAACTCTTCTGCTCCAGCTTTGCCATCCATATAAGTCACAAGATTGGCCAATTGCGTACGAGCTTCGATTAGCTTATCTAATCCCGCTACTTTCTTTGCAATCGCCGCAGGAGAGAAGTCATCCATACTTTCAAATGTAATCTCTACGGGTAGTTGACCTTCGCCTGTTAATTTATTTTCAACATTAAAGGCCACTCTTGGTTTTGTTGCCTTTAAGCGATCATCAAAGTTATCAACATCGATTTCTAAAAAATCTCGATCTTGAATACCGGGTAATGCCTCTGCAGGGTTACCTGACAGATCAGCCATAACACCCATTACAAATGGAACCTGTACTTTTTTCTCTGCGCCATAGAGTTCCACATCGTATTCAATCTGTACCCTAGGTGCCCGATTTCTTTGTATAAATTTTTGACTATTGCCTGCCACGATCATTTCCTCTCGATTGATAACTGACTTAATTAACATAAGAAAGCGTAGTTCAATTAAACGCCTTCGAAATTCATTATTGACCTATAAGTAAATAATACTCAAAGGTCTCTAATCTTCGTTGAGTCCAGCCAAGCTCTTAATGCTGTGTACAGTATCAGGACTCATATCATTCATAATTTCCATAAAGTCCATTGTGACCAACTTTTTAGCACGATTAAGTACTAGCGGCACCGGACTGGAAGGTTCATTTTTTTCATAATACTTACAGATTTTTTCGATTGCGTTCAAAACATCTGATTGAGAATTAACCTCACCGGAAATAGCATTCATTTTTGTGGATATTTGATCCATTGATTCACCTTCTGCGCTTTCTTCTCCGGGACTTCCTTCTTCGACTAACGCACCTCTTTGTATAAGATAGTCATCATAAATTTTAATGACGTTTTTCAAATCATTAGCCAATGGCTCAAGCTGGGGTGTATCGGCATTAGCCAGCTTTTCATCAAATATAACTATGATTTGTTGAAGTATTTCAATTGAACCTGAAATAGCATCTTTAGCCAATTGAAGCTGTTCGACCTCAACATCCATAAATGCTGCATTAATCAAAGAGAAGTCTGGTTTGTTATCTGCACTTGAAGCCGAGCCATCCACTGCTGCACGGTAATCTTTTAAACTAAAGCTACCCACAGCGCGAGAAGACACCAATATAATATTTGAAACACTCAGAATAAAATCACTACTCCCTAGGTAAGAAATAGCATTTACACGATAATCAGGGTCATCATCATCGTCAATTATTAGTTTAGGGTGTACATCTTCCCAACGGTCATTTAACAGTGAATGAATTAAATTTAAACCATCACTCAATCCTGGGAAGGCTTTTTTACTTAATAATGATTGCGTTAAATAACAAGCAACACGCAAATCTTTAGTCTTACCAAGTAAGCTTAATGAATTTTCATGAACCTTACCCCAATTTGGCTCTACGGCAGGAATAACCGATTCCCCCATTACCTGCTCAGGTTTGCCTTGGGCAGACTGTTCCAAGGAATTGTATTCGGAATACAGTTCAGCGTTATCATCAATATAGGGGCCACAAGGAGTATCATCACTTATTGGAGATAGTAGAGCTTCTAAGGGGTGACTCATGTGTTTTTTACCTTCTTCCCTAATTCAGTTGAAACTGATATTTCGTTGTTATTTTTTCCATCTAGAACCACACACTTTAATCGCTCAGGTTACCTAGCATAGTACTGTCATGTAGATAGTATGGATTTCATATACTATGACTAGAAAATAATTTGTCAACCCATGTTCGTTCAGTTGATAGAGTATCGGCGTTAAAAAGCTATATTTTTGGATGCCATGTATATTATTGAAGCTATCTTTCAATAATATACAAGCGCCTTCAATTTAAAAAAATTTAAGCTTTAAATAAATGCGGCCAACCATACAAATAATTAACTCGCTTCAGGTTACTAAAAAGGTAGATTCTTTAGTATCTGAAATTATAGAGTTCTTTTGAGCAGCCAATACTTTATTTACGCCAGTGAAGTATATAATATGTCAAAATTATAAGGTACGGAATAAATTATCATATATGTTCTTCTATACCTTTTTTATAACAACAGGAAGCGCCAGCGAGCAGGATGACAGCAAGCTTAACTCTAAACATTACTAGCCACCAAAAAGACGCAATGGGAGCTGACGCCAGCAAATCCTTTGACGTGAGTGGTGGCACAATTGGTAGATCTAGTAACAATGACTGGATATTGCCTGACCCTGATCGATTCATGTCCTCTCAGCACGCTCGCATTGACTTTCAGAACAATGAGTTCATGGTCACCGACCTTTCAACAAATGGGGTTTTTATTAATAACGCTGAAGATGCGCTAGGTAAAGGGAATACAACTTCCTTAAACCAAGTACATACGCTGACAGTTGGTAAATTCACCATTAAAATCGACATTAGAGCAGCTGAAATGACATCAGGGCTTGATACCATGGTATCCATCCCTAGTTCTGACAGCGGGTCACTCCTTGACGACTTAATCGTCAACAATGATGCTCAAGACCCTATGGATTTCTTAGGTAAATCTCAAGATCCTAGCCCCGAACCATCAAACTTGCTTGTTAACACACCTGACTCACCCATATCTCATTTCGACTCCGACTTACCAGAAGATTTATTTAATGAAGAACAAGAGCTCTCTTCTGCCCCTTTAGTGGCAGATGCATTTGAAGCACCTAAATCAGTTGCCGACCCTTTTTTAGACGCTAATGCCGTATTGCCTATAAACAATTCAGGCATTCCTGAGAACTGGGACAAAACAACATTTACACCCTTAGATAAACTTGAACTACCCGAAGACCCTTTTGCGTCAGAAATACGCCCGACCACTTCTCCTTCACGCCCAATAGCGCCGGCAAAACCTGAACCTATAATACCGCCAAGTAACTCTCAGGAAACGCTCATTACTCAACGTCCTGAACATGAAACATCAAGCTTGAGTAACTTGATTAATGAAACACCAAAATCACCTCCCCCTAACAACGCACCATTTACACCAACTACACCAAGCACACCAAGCACACACTCGGCGCAGAAAAACTTTCCTCAGGCGCAAGCAGCCTTCATAGAGAACGGCTTAGACCCAAAACTTCTCAACAATGATGATTTCGTAGATTTATCTGTTTCGCTCCTTCCCTACGTCGTAAATGGATTATTATCCACGCTTCGCTCAAGAGCGGAAATTAAAAATGAGTTACGCGCATCAAAAACTATTTTGCAACAAGTTGAGAATAATCCGCTTAAATTTTCCGTTAACACCCAAGATGCTGTACAAAACTTATTAACCAATCAACGGCCAGGTTTTTTAAGTCCTAAAGAGTCTGTCAAACAGGCATTTGATGATTTGACACAACATGAGACGGCCTTGATTAACGGAATTCAGTCTGGACTTAATGCTCTTCTTGGGAAGATCAGCCCTGATTCAATTGAATCAAGAATTGAAAATCAGGAAAACAAAAAAAATCTTTTCGGTAAAATCAGCTCTTCAAAAAAATGGGACTATTACAAAGAAACCTATCAGCATATCATGGAGCATTCCAACGATTCCTTTATTGATATGTTTGGTGATGACTTTGTTAAAGGTTATGAACATTATATCTCCAAGCACAAAAAAAATGGTAAATATTGAAATGGATAACACAACTCGCACTATTAAATCACCTCATTCACTAATTAGCATGGCCATGGGTTTACTTATTTTTCTTAGCGCTTGTAGTAGCAATTCACCCGAACCTCAAATGCAACCTCAGCCGATGAGTGTTAAGGGTAAAATGAGTGCCACGACCATTCTTAACCCGGACCTTAAAGGCGGCTACCGCCCCCTGAACGTCAAAGTATTTTATTTAAAGTCAGACGCTGCGTTTTCTAAAGCCTCCTTTACTGATATCTACAAGCATACTGATCAAATATTAGGGCCAGATATATTACATATTACCAGTCACCAACTACTACCTGGTCAGGCTTTAAATATTTCTGAAACAGTGCCACCGGGCTTAAAATACATTGGCGTAGTGGGCGCCTTTAGAAACTTGGATGGCGCTTCTTGGAAAGATATCAAAGCAATTCCACTTAAATGTGAAGATTGTGAAGGCCCTGGCCTATGGAACCCTATATCGATCAAAGCTCAACGTCTTGCTATTTATCTTGATCTAGGTAAAGGGGCCACCATTGACTCACAACCATCAGGTGAGGATGTAGCGGCCTCTGAAATTGAAGAACAACCAGAAACGAAGGCAGAACCAGAAGCACCCGCCAAGCCTAAAGCCAAAAATTCAGCTAATTTTTCAAAAAAAGAAAGACGCTAAGTTAACGACCAACACTACAAGTTTTAAGATGAATTAATGGAAATCATGAAATGACGTGGAAGAATAAAACAATTTGGTCTGAAGGGCTGTTTGTCAAGCCAGTTCACTTCCAACAACAAGAACGTTATCTTGAAAATTATGTTGCCCAGCAATCACAATACAGCAGAGCTCATCAGTGGGGATTTTTTGACCTCTCTATCGAACAAGATCTTCTTAACATAGGCAAATTTGCCATTTCAGAAGCGAGCGGCATCATGCCTGATGGAACGCCATTCAACATTCCCGGCGACACCCCTGCTCCAGCACCTGTTGATCTAGAAGAGGGTATTTTAGATCAGCTAATTTATCTTAGTCTTCCGGTTCGGTCACTAAACCGAGAATATAAAGAATATGACAACGAACCTGGCGTGTTCCGCTACCAATCAACACAGGATGAACTACCCGATGTCGCTAGCAATGCCCAGCAAACAAACTTGTTACAAGTTGCGAAACTTAATTTTTCATCCTTAAAAGAAGACGATAAACGATCTGATTATTGCTGCCTGGCTATCGCGCATATTATTGAGTGCAATAAGGATAAACAAGTTGAATTAAACAAACGATTTATTGCCCCGAGCCTAAACGCCATTAGATCAAAGCATCTTAAAAACTACTTAAATGAACTAGCTAATTTGCTTGACCATCGTGCGAGCAGCCTAGCTTCCAGAGTAACAGCTAGCGGGACAGGTGGGGCTGCTGAAGTGTCAGACTTCCTATTGCTTCAAGTCATAAATCGCAATATCCCTCTGCTCAATCACTTAAATCGACTGCCATACCTACATCCAGAAGAATTCTATCGTCAAATCATTCAACTTGCAGGTGAACTTTCTTGTTTTTCTGATCAGCGTAAACCAGCCGAATTGAAGCCTTATCGACACGATAAATTATACGAAAGCTTTGACGAAGTCATGACCATTCTCAAAGAACAGCTGTCTACTGTGATAGATACACAAGCAATTAGCCTACCACTAAAAGACCCCAAATACGGTATATACCGTGCTCTGATTAACGACTCTTCAATGCTTGAAAACTGTACTTTCGTACTCGCAGTCAAAGCGAACATCCCCAGCGAAGAACTCAGAAAAACGTTTCCTAATCAGGTGAAAATCACGTCAGTTGAGAAAATAAGAGACCTAATCATGTCTGGTATGGCGGGTGTCAACATTCTCCCCTTACCGGTAGCACCCAGAAAAATCCCGTATCATTCAGGCTATGTTTATTTTCAATTGAATAAGAGTTCTGCTACTTGGCAGGAGCTTAACAACTCATCCGGTTTCGCTTTACATATTGGTGGCGAATATAGCGGCTTGGAACTTGAATTCTGGGCTATAAAGGAATAACAAATCATGTCAGATGATGATCAATTCGACCCATTCAATTCGGATAAAACCGTCATTCTTCCAACGCCTGGCGGATCTGTAAAACCTGGGACTACCACCCAGATACCAGTACCTCCGAGCAACCCAGCCCGGCAGGCACCACTATCGAAAGCCGCGATAAGTCCTCAGCAAGGTAATTTGAAACCACCTAAGTTAGCCCATATCGAAGCAGCTGAACGAAACAGTATTTTAGGTAACAGTTTAGCCCTCATATGCTATGCAGCAGAACTTAGACACTTAAGCACCCCTCCTGATACGGCACAACTTTTCAATGATCTTGTTTTACAAATCAAGGAAATCGGAGATAATCAAAAACTAGCCGGTCAAACTGACGAAATCATTATCACTTCCCGCTACTTAACATGTTCATTTATTGATGAAATGGTGCTTAACACACCCTGGGGATCAATGAGTCAATGGAGCACCCAGTCTCTTCTTAGCTATTTTCATAAAGAATCACAGGGCGGCACAAAGTTTTTTGATATTCTGAAAAAAATCGAACAACAAAGCGCAATTTATATTGACCTCATCGAGTTCGTTTACGTATGTTTATCATACGGCTATCTTGGTAAATATAGATTACAAGCAGATGGTGCAAGTCAAATAAGCAGCATTCAAGAGAACTTGTTTCAATATATTCGCCAAGTAAGACAACATCAGGACTTACCTCTTTCAACTGTCACTGAAGGCGTTGAAACACAGCAGAGTAATTTATCCCAAGGTAAAGCCCTGCTGTTAACAGGCATTATATCAATTAGTGTTTTAATTATTGCATTTGGAGCAATGGTTTTTGACCTAAATGACAAATCAGATCCGATTGCTTTAAAAGCCCTAGAATTAAGAACAAAGATGCCCTCCTTAATCCAAAAGAAAAGAGTCATTGCGCCTAGTAAAAAGAAATCGCTCCCCCTTGATTTATTAGCCAACGACCTTGCCCAAGGTACCATCGATATTCTAAGAATGGATAATGGCATTAAGTTTATTTTGTTCGGAGATGGTTTATTTCAATCTGGCAGCATTCAAATAATCAATAAAGAATTAGTCCGACGCGTCTCAGATGTCATCAAACAGACCAGCGGCCCCATTAAAGTAATTGGCCACAGCGACAATATTCCTATTAGAACCATCGAGTTTCCGTCTAATTTACAATTATCTAAAAAACGGGCCGAGTCCATTTCAAAAGAAATCAAGTTACAACTTAATGACAGAGATATTGAAATTGAAGGTCTTGCAGACCTTGAACCATTAGTACCCAACAACAATTCGAAAAATCGGGCTAAAAACCGACGCGTCGAAATCTTATTGTTTTCCAACTGAGCTTTCCAACTGATTCGGGACCCCTAAAGTATCATGAATAAAGTAAAAGCCTTTATATTTAACATTTGGACCTTAACGGTTCTTGTTGCTCTCGCTGTCACGATCGTTATTTACTTTATTGGCCCACTTATCTCGATTGGAGGGTGGACGCCTTTAGCATCTACTTCTGTGAGATGGATAAGCATCGCCAGTATTCTGTGTATTTGGCAAGCTATTCGATTTTATAAATTAATTAAATCTAAAAATGAAGAACACGGATTCCTTGATAACCTGCTTATCAAAAAAACGGACCCAAACGATGATATTTCTAAAAAAGAGAAAGAAACACTTGAGCTTAAATTTAAAGAAGCCTTTGCTAGCCTAAGAAAATCCAGCAAAATATTTAGCCAAAAATTCAATTTATACGAAATTCCTTGGTATATTATTATAGGCCCACCAGGAAGCGGAAAAACAACAGCGCTGGTTAATTCTGGCTTGAAATTCCCTCTAGCCAAAGAATTTGGCGATGGCGCAATTCAAGGTATTGGTGGTACGCGTAACTGTGATTGGTGGTTTACTGACCAGGGTATCATTATCGATACTGCAGGCAGATATACCACGCAAGATAGCCATAAAGAACTGGACAAATCAGCTTGGCAAGATTTTTTAAAATTATTAAAAAAATTCCGTAAGAGACGCCCTATCAATGGTGTGTTTGTTACCATCAGCCTACAAGAACTATTATTACAAACGCCCGACCAACGTGCTCTGCATGTGGCAGCGATTAGTAACCGCCTTCAAGAATTGAAAGATGTTTTTAAAACAGAGTTCCCCGTTTATGTATTAGTAACAAAAAGCGACCTTATTTCTGGCTTTGAAGAATATTTTGATAATTTCGGAAAAACCGAACGAGACCAAGTATGGGGCATGACATTCCCTTATAGTCAGGATCGCGGTCAAGAAACACCTATCAATGGTTTCTCAAGTGAATTTGACTCACTCCTACAAACACTGAATGAAAGGTTGATACCTAGGCTTCACCAAGAAAGGGATCAACAACGTGCCCAGAAAATTGGCGCATTCCCAAAACAAGTTCAGTCCATAAAACCCATTTTAGAGAAATTCCTGCAGGAAATTTTTGAAAATAGTCGTTACTCAAATCAATTAATGCTACGTGGCTGCTATTTTTGCAGTGGAACTCAAGAAGGCACACCAATTGACCGGTTAATGAATAAACTATCTGGCCCTGTCGCAGTACCGGCTTCAAGAACCAAAGGCAAAAGTTTCTTTATAAAAAATCTATTCGAGAACATAGTATTTAAAGAAAGCAACCTGGTCGGTTCGGACATTAAGTTTGAGAAAAAACTAAGATTATTTAATGGGCTCGGTGTAGCTTGCACCTTATTAATGAGTGTGGCTTGTCTTGGAGCTTGGGGATTATCATATCAAAATAATAATGATTTAATCGATAATGCGGCTGTAAAAATTTCAGAACTTGACCAACAAATCACCGCATTATCTGCTACAGATATCAGTGTCACAGAAATTCTACCAATCTTAAATGCCGCTAGAGCCTTACCAGCGGGTTATGATGAACAATTATCAGATAATTCAGATCTGATCGGTTTAGGTTTAAATCAAACTGAGAAAATTGGCGATGCTAGCCTCTCAACATATAGAGAAACGCTGAAGAAAATTCTGCTACCACGCTTAATTGTCCAAACCGAAAATCAGATAGCCGATAGTCAGAGCAGTGATACCTACACTTACGCAGCACTTCGAAATTATTTAATGCTCGGATCGGAAGAGCATTACAGCGCTGAAGAAATTAGCACTTTCTATCATATCAGCTGGTTACAGACGATTGCGGCCGAATTAACCAGTGAGCAATACGAACAACTATCGTCCCATTTGAAGGTGTTATTTAAAACAAGACCCGTACCCTTGCCCGTTGTGTTAGATATACAGCTGATCAAAGAAACTCAACTAAGTTTGGCGAACACACCTCTTGAGTCAACAATTTATAGCCGCCTAAAACAAACAGAGTTCCCCGATCTTCCGCCTTTTACCATTTATGAACGCGCAGGAAAACAAGCGGCAGATACGGTCTTTACCAGAAAGTCAGGCAAATCACTTTCAGAAGGTATTGAAGCCTTCTTTTCAAAAAATGCACGCAATACCTTATTTACTGAACACTTAGAAGCATTGAGTGACGAAGTATTAAAAGAAACGTGGGTTTACGGAGATAACTATCAAGAGCGGCGATCTATAGACAAAAATGATCTCATTAAGTCCGTTAAGAACCTTTACGAAAAAGACTATATTTCAAGATACAGTGACTATTTGAATGATATAGATATCGCACCGTTTGCCAGTTACGACTCAGCATCTGAAGTATTAAATATCCTGTCAGGCAAAAATGCCCCCTCCCCCATACAACTATTGCTTGAAGCCATTAAGGCAGAAACTAATTTTGATCTGGCCCAGCTTTCTATTGAAGCACCTCAAGGAACTAAGTTACAAGAAGCACAAGATAGATTGAAGAGAATGATGGGCAATTCCTCAGAAAAGATTTCGGAAACAATTTCAAGCTCCTCAGACCAAATCACCGCATATTTTAAACCACTACATAAACTCGTTAGTGCAAAAGAAGAAGGTGACTCTGTACCACTTGAGGGTGTGCTAGGTCAATTAAGTGAGCTCTACAAATTTATTTCTAAAGTAGCTGCCGGCTCTAGAGATGGATCACTCGAACCTTCAATGTTGACCTTAGGTGAAGAAAAACTCCTCAGTACCCGACAACTTGCCAAGGCACAACCCCGACTTTTTGTTTCACCCTATCTAGATGAAGTCGTCAACAGAACCAGCAGCCTTACCTTCAGTGGCGTTATGATTCACGTCAATCAACTATGGAGTCAAGAGTCATACGAATTTTGCGTCAATGCTGTCAGTGATAACTATCCTTTCAATAGGTATTCAAGTTCAGACATAAGCTTAAATGACTTCGGTGATGTCTTTGGTTACGGCGGGGTTCTTGACACCTTTTTTAATAAAAATTTAAAACAGTATATTAATACTTCAAAATCTCCCTGGAAGGTTCATCAAGCAAATAGCCAGCAAATATCCATTTCTAATGATGCACTTAATGCCTTTGAGAAAGCACATGCCATACGAAAAGCCTTTTTCAAATCAGGAAGCAAGCAGACAGCCACCACCTTCAAGATGAGTCCAGAAGAGCTAGACGATGGCCTAAGAGGCTTTTACATGAATGTCGATGGACAATCTACCCTCTATGAATTTGGCCCGATCATGTCCGACTCCTTTGAATGGCCAGGCCCTAACCCTGGCTCAGGTAGTCACTTCACATTACGTCAAGTTACCGGGAATGATATTGTTATGAGTGAAACGGGTGATTGGGCTTGGTTCCGTTTATTGGATAAAATCAAGATCAAACGCTCATCTGGTAGCTCTAAATTTAACGTAAGGTTTAAAGCAAGTGGTTACTCTGCATATTACAATTTAACAGCAGGTGGCAGCTATAACCCTTATCGACTTGGCACCAAATTGAGATTCAAATGTCCGACCGCTCTATAGTCAACGACATCAATTTTGGCTTCTATGGTAAATTGCCAATTAATGGTGATTTTATTCAACGCAATTTACCTAGCCATTTTATACACCCCTGGGATCAATGGCTTCAAGGTAATATTTCAGCTTTTCAACAGCAGTTCCAAGATGACTGGCTTCAACATTATCTGAACAGCCCGATATGGCGTTTTTTCTTGGCGCCTGGCGTGATTGACGATAATGCCTACATTGGCATCATGTCCCCCTCTGTGGATCGTGTGGGTCGATACTTTCCAATGACGATTACTAGCGCAATACACGCAGAAAATGCCTCTTCTTTATTTTCTCAATCATTTCAAAATCACTTTATCAATCTTGAGAATTTATTTTTCAAATACCTGCATACTGAACACGGCAATGTTGAAGACCTGTGCATTGAACTAAATTCTCATAGTCTATTGTTACAAGAAATGATATCTACTCAGACCATAGATTCACTACCCGATACGCTAGATAGCCAGCGTTTTATCTTATCTGATCAAGCCGAGATCTCTGGTGCTATTTCGAATTTATGGTTAAGACAATTAATGCATCAGCAAAGAAGTTCGACATTATGGTGGTGTAATGGCAGTGATGCCATTGAGCCCTCTCTTTTGGTAAACCGCGGCTTACCCAGTAAAATGCAATTTAGTTCCATGTTATCTAGCTTTGATAACCCGCATTGGCGTGAAAACAAACTAACTATTTCGCTAGCTGCAACGATGCAAACAAACTCACACTTTTCTGAGCCTGAACAAGCTCCAG
>ENA-OSET01004257-OSET01004257.1-sediment-metagenome-genome-assembly--contig:-NODE-4257-length-12755-cov-402.509071_pt1 | contig 12755 bp, 10 predicted proteins | sample MGYA00237882_ERZ534229 | MGnify/ENA primary metagenome ERZ534229 (study PRJEB26408, sample SAMN06266212) | sediment metagenome | isolation source: Hudson Canyon methane seep mesocosm | place...
ATCCGTAAAGGAGTGCGTAACCCAATTCTATTCCAGCGCGCTATATCTTTACTATGTAGATCGAGTTTTCTAGCAATTGACCATAAATTATCACCCGATTTTACGGTGTAAACGGGATGACGACTGCTAGCATAGCTGATACCTTGTCGCACAAAAGGGTTGCTAATATTATTCGCTGTTTTCGAGATCGGAATGTAAAGATATTTTCCTGCGCGAATTTGGTTGTTTTTGACTTTATTAACACTACGTAAAACGCTAGTTTTAACTTTATAGTGCTGTGCAATAACGCTTAAATTTTCACCGGATTTAATTTTATGGCGTCGCCACTTTACACGTTCTGATGCAGGTAATAATGCTAATTTTTTCTCAAATTCAGGCACTTTAGCGACAGGAATGAGTAAGTGGTGAGGGCCGTTTGGCGGCGTAAACCCGCGATTAAGTCCTGGGTTTAATAAAAATAGCTCATCCAACTCAAGTTCAGATAGTTCGGCTGCTTTAGCTAGATCAAGCTGAGATCCTATATTAACAACTGAAAAATAAGGCGTATGTTCTAATTTTTTTAACTTGATGCCATACGCGTCGGCATTAGCAAATATTTTAGCTAAAGCAAGTAATTTAGGTACATAGCGAGTGGTTTCTTTAGGTAGCTTTAAAGACCAATAATCGCTCGCTTTATTGATTTTTTTGTTACGTTTTATTGCTCTGCTTACGTTACCTCCTCCAGCATTATAAGCAGCTAAGGCTAGCAACCAATCATCATCAAAGCGTGCCGCTAATTTATCTAAATATAAAGTGGCGGCTTTGGTTGAAGCATGAACATCTCTACGCCCGTCATACCACCAGTTTTGTTGTAAGTTGAACATACGCCCAGTGGAAGGAATAAATTGCCATAAGCCTGCCGCTCTTGCATGTGAATAGGCATGCGCTCTAAACCCACTTTCAATGGCGGGTAATAAGGCGTATTCACCAGGTAACTCTTTTGCCTTTACTTCTTCAATAATATTGTAAAGATAAGGTTCTGCGCGCTCTTGAATTTTATGAATGTATTCGGGGTGAGATAAAAACCAATTCAATTCTTTTTCTATACGTGGATTGAATTCATTAGAAATAACAAATAAAGAAATAAGGAGTTGCCAACTATCGATGGTTTCATCAGCTGGACTCTTTATTTTAGGATTGAGTATTTGTATAGGTGCTGCTGTGGTTATTGCTGGAACATAACTCTGGGCGTTTTGTTTAACTGTTTTAGGCGTACAAGCAGGCAGGATTAGCGCAATAAAAATCGCAAAAATAAAGGGGTGATAAAAAAAATTCATAAAAAATACAGTCAATAAATAATGTTAGATTAGATAAACAAAACGTCTAGGTAACTATCTTGAATGATATAAAGATTAAAGCCTATGTGCTCAATATTTTTACAAAAAAGCGAATAGGCTTTAAAATTTTCTGCGCGCACAATGCGATAGGTTTCTCTTTGATTGTTATGTATACCGACTAAAGTGCCTGGTTCCATAAAACTGATAGGACTAGCTTTATAAGCAGCATTTTCTTCATCTGTTAAAGCTAAACGCTTATTAATAGCAGAAATAAGCTGCATAATTTTATCGTCATCGGAGTGTTTATTATCACCTAATGTAACAGTAGATATTGCACAATAGGGTGTCCGAGCATTTAAGTTAAGTTTATTTAACTTACTAATAGCAGATAAAAGATCTTTGCTGGTAGGTTTCATTTGTGTGTGATTCTTTGTTCCATAAAATTATGCGTACTGTCCGCCAGAAAGGCATGAAGTCAATCTTTTAATTTTAGCATTAATAAAATTACCTTATAATAGAAGTTCTGTTTTTTTGAACACTACTTCGTACTGCCATCACTGTGGACTTTGTAGCAAGTTGATTTTTATAGCGGGTATAACGCTATATGTACTATTTAAGCGATTAAATGGTGTGTTGTTTAAATGATACTTCGCTAAAAAAACCGCAACAATGGCTGTATTTATTGTAAACATTAGGATTGTTAATATGAAAAAAGTATCGTTACTGGCTGGTTTATTGTTTTTATTTAGTGCTGTTTCTTATGCTCATGGCCCTGTTAGAGGGAAAATGACTGCGACGATGGATATCGAAGCGCCGGTTGCTGATGTCTGGGAAGTGATTAAGAATTTTGATGATATGTCTTGGCATCCAGGAATCAAAAGTGTCTCTGCAACAAACGGTAACACGAAAGGTTCAAGCCGTACTTTAACTTTGACTTCAGGTGGAACAATCACTGAAGAGTTAAAAAAGTACGACGCAAAGAAAATGATGTATAAATATAAAATTACAGACATGAGTATTGCAAAAACAGTTGTTTACTCAAATAATGAAATTGAAATTCCTGTCTTACCCGTTAATAATTACGGCGGCACCATTTCTGTTAAAGCAAAAGGAAATGCAACGGTTGTTACATGGATTGCTACGTATTACCGTGCTTATGTAAACAATGTAAACCCTAAAGATAACCCACCGGTTGAAATTACTGAAGCAGCTTCAGATGAAGCAGTGACGGCTGTATTTACTGCGGGTTTAACTAGCTTATTACATAAATTTGAGCCAAACACATTGTCTTCGGCTATCAAATTTACAATGAAAAGATAGTTCTATTTATCTTTCGATTGTATAAGTTAAGGCGGACATTTTGTCCGCCTTATGAGGTAGCTTCATACTCCTCTTGATAACCATTATTCCAGCTATTTATAAGGCTACACTGTAGAGTTAGTTTTTACAGTCCCATGTGATAGCATGGAATCTTGGTTTTTATGGTAAGAGGCGCTCAAGCCTGTAAAGATAACGGCAGTTTTGCCGATGGCTGCAATGGACTATACCTTCAAGTTAAGCATAACGGATCAAGCAAAAGCTGGATATTCAGATTTACCTTTAATGGTAAGCGAAAAGAAATGGGCTTAGGCCCAGTTAAAAACGTATCACTCGTCAATGCTAGGCAAATATCTGCTGAGTTAATGGCAAAAATAAAGCAAGCCTCCTCGTTTAATCTCATTACAGAGCGTAAAAAAGATAAAGCCAATAAGTTGGCCGTAATCAATAAAAAAATCATACCTTTGATGTGATGGCTCATGAATATATTGAACGCAACAAAAGTAAGTGGAGAAGTAATAAGCACATCTCTCAATGGAGAAATACCCTCGGCACTTACGCTAGTCTTATTATTGGCTCTATGCCTGTTGATGACATAGAATTAGAGTATATACTTAAAATTCTTGAGCCAATTTGGCAAACAAAGACAGTAGCAGTAAAAAGAGTAATAGGTCATATTGAATTGGTTTTAAGCTATTCGGCTGTACCTGAATACAGACCTAGAAAAAATCCCGCGCAGTGGAGACATAATCTCATTTTAAAATGGGCTAAAAAGCCTCACGAAATCTTTATCGGTTAATTTTAAAAATAGGGGCGTTAACACAAAGCAATCAATATTTTTTTACGTAATTAAGTGTAGAGCTAGCGGTGATAGATAATTATTTACAGTCTTATGTTTACCGCTTTGCCCAAAGCTCTCATAATGCTCATACTCAATAAAGACGATTTTAACATTTCCGTATGAACCTAGAAAAACTTGAAAGTAATCTCCTGGAATTAGTAACCAGCCTTGATGAAGAATCATTTATTTATGATGTGTTACTTGCTTATGGGCAACCTAAAGCATCTGTTACTCGGTTACAAAAAGGGGACTACAACTTATCAAAAACTCAAGGTGAGATTTTATGGAAAAAGAAGCTATTTTTTAAACAAGAAAAGATAGTTGATTTGCATCAGCTTATTGAACAATTAAAAGCAGATGAGCGTATTACTAAGCAACACCCTCGGTTTATTATTGTTACGGATTTTAAATCATTATTATCTGTTGATACTAAAACAGGGGGAACATTAGATATAGCTATTACTGATTTAGCGAAACATTACGATTTCTTTTTACCCTGGGCAGGGCTTGAGAAGGCACAATACCAAAGTGAAAATCCAGCTGATGTTAAAGCCGCAGAACGCATGGGGCGATTATATGACATTATTTTGCAGGATAACCCCACTGAAGAAAAAGATGACATACATGCGCTGAATATCTTTTTATCACGGCTATTATTTTGTTTTTTTGCTGAAGATACAGGTATATTTCAAGACGGTCAGTTTACCAATGCAATTGCCTCTCATACTGCTAATGATGGCGGCGATTTAGACACCTATTTGCATAAATTGTTTGCCGTCCTTAATTTGCGTGAAAGATCCGAATACCCTAAATTTTTACAAGATTTCCCTTATGTAAATGGTGGAATATTTGCGGATAAACAGCCCATTCCCAGCTTTACGCAACAATCCAGGAAAATCATTATTGACTGTGGCACGCTAAACTGGAAAGCCATTAATCCTGATATTTTTGGCTCCATGATTCAAGCAGTCGTGCATAACGACCAGCGCAGTAGTATGGGGATGCATTACACCTCGGTAGTTAATATCATGAAAGTGATTGAGCCATTGTTCTTAAATGATTTAAAAGAGGCATTAGAAAAATCCGAAGGAAATAAAAAGAAACTGGTTAAATTCTTAGGTCGACTTTATAACTTGCGTATTTTTGACCCTGCTTGTGGCTCGGGTAATTTTTTGATTATCGCTTATAAAGAACTTTGTCAGTTGGAAATGCAGGCATTTCAAAAACTACAGAAGATTAATCGCTTAAATTGGGAAAATAATATATCCGGTGAAAGTATTAGTAATGCTCAAGTAGCTGTATCTGGCTTACATCTTAATCAGTTTTATGGCATTGAATTGGATGACTTTGCCCATGAAACAGCGAAATTATCTTTATGGTTGACTGAGCATCAAATGAATCTAGCTTTTAAAGCTGTATTTGGTGAATCGCGTGCGACTTTACCCTTGCAAGATAGTGGCAATATTACCTGTGGCAATGCGACTCGATTGAATTGGGAAGTAGTTTGCCCTAAAGAAGATATTAAAGGTAAAGAACATGAAATTTATATTCTGGGGAATCCACCTTATTTAGGGTACAGTCTACAATCAAAAGAGCAAAAAGATGATATTAGCAAAGTATTTAATACCCTTAAAGGTTATAAAAGTTTGGACTATATTAGTTGCTGGTTTTTGTTAGGTTCAAAGTACATTAAAAATTCAATAGCTCAGTTTGCTTTTGTTTCTACTAATTCTATTAATCAAGGTGAACAAGTTTCTCTATTATGGTTACATCTATTTAAATTGGGAAGTGAGATTAACTTTGCTCATCGTTCTTTTAAATGGACTAATAATGCAAAAGGTAATGCTGGTGTAACTTGTGTTGTTGTTGGAATTAGAAATATTTCAATAAAACCAAAGTGGCTTTTTAACAACGGACTTTCTCTTAATGTAAAAAATATCAACCCATATTTAGCAAATGGTAAAAATATTGTTGTTTCAAGAAGGTCAGAACCTCTTTCATCTATTCCATTAATGTTGCGCGGAAATGGTGCTGTTGATGGAGGACATTTGTTCTTATCTGAGTATGAAAGAACTGCATTCTTAAAAGAAGTACCTGAAGTAGAATGCTTTATAAAAAAGCTTATAGGTTCATCTGAATTTATCAATGATAAAAGGCGTTATTGCCTTTGGATTGAGTTTAGCAATGAAAAAGAGGCTATGTCTGTACCTGATATAGCTTTAAGAATAGAAAAAGTTAAGCAGTTTCGTTTAAGTAGCAAAAAAAAAGCAACTCAAGAAAAAGCTATAACTCCTTATTCGTTTGCTGAAACAAGATATAGTAAACAACGGTCAATTATAATTCCTCGTGTTTCATCTGAAAGAAGGCAATATATTCCAATCGGTTTTTTAGATGGTGACACTATTATTTTGGATTCTGCTCAAGCTATTTATGATCCACCAGTATTTGTTTTTTCTATAATCTCCTCCAGAATGCACATGACATGGGTACGCACGACAGCAGGTCGCTTAAAAACAGATTATCGTTACTCATCAGCACTTTGTTACAACACCTTTCCCTTTCCAGAAATCAGCGAAGCTCAAAAAACTAACTTAGAAGACTGCGTTTTTAAAGTATTAGATGAACGCGAGCAACACCCTGAAAAAACCATGGCACAGCTTTATGATCCCGATAAAATGCCTGAAGGTTTACGCACAGCACACCATGAAATGGATTTGGCGATTGAGAAATGCTATCGCTCAAAACCGTTTAAATCTGATGAAGAACGCTTGGAATATTTGTTTAATCTGTATGAAGAGATGATTCTAAAAGAGAAGCAAGGATGAGTAATGTTGAAAAATACTTATCTATTTTTGAAAGAATAATTACCTTATTCAAGACAAAATTTCATAATTCAATTACTAACATTATAGTAATTTTTGGGATTTCGTTAGCAACGGAGTCACAAATTAACATTTTTGAAGCATTAGCTGTCGCTTTCTATGAATTAATAATTGGTCCATCTGATTACTTAAGAGAGCTTCTTTCTGGTAACCCTAACCCTTGGTTAGGTGTTGTTTTTGTTGTTATTGGGTTAATTTATAATGCTATTGTAACGGTAGGTTTGGAGTTAATTAGACGTTATAAAGATGCTATTCCAAAACAGCCAGAACTTAAATTCACAATGCTAAATAGTGACATGGAAGAGTTTGACGAGAATTACACACTAAGAGGAAAACTTTGTTTTCACTCCATTGTTAATATTCCTGATAACACTCTGTATAGCGATATTGCTAGCGAAGAAATGGAAAAATCACGTGTAAATATTGGAGGAATTAATTATGATTCTAACCAATACCGCGTGAATCAAGAATTTTATAGAGAAAGGGCTAAGTTCCTACAAGTATGGGGAGGTGCTGAACTTATAATACTAGCTATCTCAAATAATGGGGAAGTTTTAGCAAAAAATGTAAAAGTTGAATTATGTATAGAAAAAACTAAAGGGTTAAGTGCCTCACCTGAGATTTCCTGTTACCTTAAAACGCCTAAGCAAGAGGAAGATAGTTATCAATTACAGACTCCTAACCATCATAAACCTGATGACGAGATAACACGACATAACACTAATTCACAATATATTTTTGAATGGTTAGCTGGAGACCTGCAAGCAAAAAAAGAAATTCACAAGTCAAGTATGTGTATTTTTTTACGCACTGAGATTGATATAAAAATAAAGGTAAAAATATATTGCGATGAACTATCTAGCCCAATAGTCAGTGAGTATAAAATCTCACCAAGCCCAGATAAAATTGACTTTAACTTGAGCTTGCTTAAATCTAGTGGAAGGGATTTTCACCGTGAAGTAGATAATATGATTATGAATGGCTACTTAACTCGGTACAGTCAACAAACAATTCAAGATTATGAAAACTCCCGAAATGAGTTAGTCCCAAAATAACACCTGATGGAAAAATTATGTGGGAAAAAAATAACGTTATTTATTTTATTGAAAATTTGATAGGTTCAACAGGATTATATGTAGTAAAACTATGAAATTAAAAAAAATCACACTTAAAGGTTATAAATCTATTCAAAAATTAGAAGATTTTTACTTTAATGATCTTAATGTTTTTATTGGAGCAAATGGAGCGGGTAAAAGTAATTTAATCAGTTTGTTTAAAATGTTGGCAGCTTTAGCCGAGGGGAATTTACAGCTTTATATTGCTAAAAATGCAGGTGCAAATACTTTTTTGCATGGGGGGCGTAAGCGTACTCAAGAAATCGAGGCTGAATTTTATTTTGGCAGTAATGGTTATCGTATTGCTTTATCTGTAACACAAGATAATCGCTTAATATTTAGTAAGGAAGAGACTTATTATCGCAGTCATTCAGGAAAATATCCTCAGCCATTAGGTAAAGCACATGAAGAAGCGAATTTAATTAATTTGACTAACTCAGTGAGTAAATATGTTTTACCCGCTGTTAAAGGTTGGCGCGTGTATCATTTCCATGACACTAGCCCTGAGGCAAATGTTAAGCAATTGCACCCCAGTAATAATAATATAAAATTAAGCTCTGATGCGGGAAATTTAGCGGCTTATATTGCACGGCTTTTTATTGAATACCCTAATGATTATCAAAATATTGTGGATACTATTCGTTTAGTTGCACCTTTTTTTAATGATTTCGTTATTCGCTCTCCTTTACCACAAGAAGTAGAGTTAGAGTGGACAGAACAAGGTGAACCTGATTCACCCTATCGTGTTCATGCTTTATCAGATGGTACATTACGCTTTATTTGTTTAACGGTTTTATTATTACAACCTAATGAATTATTACCCGATACGATTATCATTGATGAACCCGAATTAGGCTTACACTCTTACGCAATTAATATTTTAGCGGATATGTTAAAAGAAGTAGCGGAAACGAAACAGGTGATTATTTCTACACAATCGGTGGAATTATTAAATCATTTTTCAGCACAGGATGTGGTGGTGGTTCAGCGTGAGCAAGGAGCTTCTACTTTTAAGCGTTTAGATGAGGCTGATTTATCCGAATGGTTGGAAGAGTTTAGTTTGGGCGATTTATGGAAGCGTAATATTTTAGGTGGGAGACCCTCGCAATGAAACGTGTTTGTGTGATTTGTGAGGGGCAAACCGAAGAGACTTTTGTAAGCACAGTGCTTGCCCCCCGCTTTTATGATTTAAACTTATCTTTAATCGGACAAACCGTGGCAACATCCGTAGGACATAAAGGCGGAGCATTGAATTATGCGCGCATTAAGCGTGATATTGAACGTACTTTAAAACAACAAGATCAGCCTTATGTAACCACATTAGTTGATTTGTATCAGTTGGCTACAGATTTTCCTGATTTTAATAAAGCCAGTTCTTTATCCTTGCCTGAAAAACTACAATGTTTAACTAGCGCATGGCATCAAGATATTATTGAAAGTACAGGTTGCCAGCCAGAACAATTTTTACCTTATATTCAAGCACATGAATTTGAGGCATTATTATTTAGTGATGTGTCAGCTATTACTGCTGTTGACAGCCATTGGGAAAATGCGACCACTCCCTTGAAAGCGATTAAAAATATAGCGAAATCCCCTGAATACATTAATAATTCAGCTGATACTAAACCAACCGCTCATTTAAAACGCTTATTGTCCCATCCCTCATATCGAAAAGTACGACATGGCAGTATTATCATGCAAAAGATTGGTTTAAATATTATGGAGCAAGAATGTCAATTTTTTGCTGAATGGATAAAAAATATCCGAAAATTTTCTAAGGAATTTGAATGCCAAATCTAGTTGATGTTAGCTATGCGCAAACAGGTGAAAGTACCGCAATTGATAATATGGGTATGCGTGAGATGCAGATACGGGCATTTGAGGCGCGTAATGCTCAATACTTATTATTAAAAGCACCGCCTGCTTCAGGAAAATCCCGCGCTTTAATGTTTTTAGGGCTAGACAAGCTATTTAACCAAGGCATTAAAAAAGTGATTGTTGCTGTGCCTGAACGCTCAATTGGCGCATCATTTGATTGCACTGATCTGATGTCTTATGGTTTTTTTGCTGATTGGGAATATGATACTAAATACAACTTATGTATTGCGGGTGGCGAAACAAGCAAGGTCAAAGCCTTTCAAAATTTTCTGGATGATACCAGTGCGACTATTTTAATTTGTACCCATGCAACACTGCGTTTTGCTTATGAGGCAGTTGATGAATCTGTGTTTAATAATATTTTGTTATCAATCGATGAGTTTCATCATGTATCAGCAGATGGAGAGAATCGTTTAGGTGAGGTATTACGCTCGATTATAAATAATACTTCAGCGCATATTGTGGCGATGACAGGATCTTATTTTAGGGGGGATAGTGTGCCTGTTTTACTGCCTGAAGATGAATCACGATTTACTAAAGTGACCTATAATTATTATCAGCAATTAAATGGTTATACGCATTTAAAAACATTGGGGATTGGTTATCATTTCTATCAAGGCAGGTATTTAAGTGCCATTGATGAAATTCTTGATACCGATAAAAAAACAATTCTGCATATCCCTAATGTTAATGCAGGTGAATCAACGAAAGATAAACACCAAGAGGTTGATAGCATTATTGACAGTATTGGTGTTGTGACGCATCAAGATGCCGATACAGGCGTTATTTTTGTTAAACGCAAGGCTGATGGAAAGATAATCAAGGTGGCTGACCTTGTTAATGATGCTCAAAAGGAACGGGATAAAATTGTTGCCTATCTTCGAGAAATGGATTCTGTAGAGGATATGGATTTAATCATTGCGCTAGGCATGGCAAAAGAGGGATTTGACTGGCCTTATTGTGAATATGCCCTGACAGTTGGTTATCGTGGTTCTTTAACTGAAATTATTCAAATTATTGGACGGGCAACCCGTGATAGTACCAATAAAACACATGCTCAATTTACTAATTTAATTGCTCAGCCTGAAGCAACAGATGACCAGGTTAAGTTATCTGTTAATAATATGTTGAAAGCGATTACAGCATCATTATTAATGGAGCAGGTGCTTGCCCCAAACTTTAAGTTTAAAACTAGGGCATTAGATGATAATGAAGATAGTGAGGCTGGAACACTGAAAATACGCGGATTTAAAGAGCCAAGTTCTCAGCGTGTAAAAGATATTGTTGAATCGGATCTTAATGACCTTAAAGCCGCTATTTTACAAGATAATACAATGATTAAAGCATTGCCTGGTGAATTTATAGATCCTGAAGTAATTAATAAGGTGATGATTCCTAAAGTAATTCAAACTAGATACCCTGACCTTTCTGATGAAGAAATCGAAGAAATTCGCCAACATGTCGTGGTTGATTCTGTGATTAAAAACGGTGAAGTTAAAGAGGTTGGTGATAAGAAGTTTGTTCGTATGGCGGGTAAATTTGTCAATATTGATGATTTAAATATCGACTTAATTGATAGTGTTAACCCCTTTCAAAAAGCATTTGAAGTGCTATCTAAATCTGTTACGACTAAGTTATTAAAGGTCATTCAAGAAACAATTGATGCGGGACGCATACAGATGACTGATGAAGAGGCGGTTATTCTTTATAAGGATAAGATTGGGCCCTTTATGAAACTACGTGGACGGGAGCCTGATATTAATGCATCTGATGCATTGGAGCGACGGATGGCTGAAGCATTAGTTTATCTTAGAAATAAAAAACGGCAGCAATCTATGAGCAATGTGAATGATTGATTTTGAAAAAGAGTTGGAATCAATCTTACAGTCTGATCCGCTGGGATTATTAACGGTTACGGCTAAAATATCATCCGTTATTAGTGCTGATGATCGGTTATTAGCTTCATTTGAAGAGATTAATGCTTTTGTGCGTGAGCATGGTCATGAGCCTACTCAAAGTCGAGATATTAAAGAGCGGCAGTTATTTAGCCGGCTAAAGGGATTGAAGGAAGATCTTGATAAAATAGCGGCATTACTAACTGTTGATGAATTTGGATTACTAAAAGATGTGGTTATTCCTGAACCTAAAGAAATCAATACCATTGATGATGTGCTGGGTGATGATATACTGGGGTTATTAGGAGAGGACTTGATAGGTACAGATGATTCTGAGAATATTTTTAAGCTTAGGAATGTACCAAAAACTCTGGAGATGCCTGAAGAGGTTGCCCGACGTAAACCTTGTGACAATTTTGATGAGTTTGAAGCTCTTTTTAAACAGTGTCATGCTGATTTAGTCTCTGGGGAAAGTGAGTTAAAGAAGTTTACAGGTGAGCAGCAAATTACAGCAGGACATTTCTTCATTTTGCACGGCGTGATGGTTTATGTTGCAGACGTTGGGGATAAAGAAAAGAAGCGAGGTAAGGTTAATGCGCGCTTAAAATGTATCTTTGAAAATGGTACTGAGTCCAATATGCTATTACGCTCATTAGCAACTGAATTGTATAAAGATGAAAGTGGGCGGCGTGTTTTAGATATTGCTAAAGACTATGACCCTGAGTTAGAACAAATTACTTCGGAAGATAAAGTAACTGGATATATTTATATTTTACGTTCTCTCAGTGACGACCCTAAGATTAAAGGAATTAATGATCTTTATAAGATCGGGTATTCCACTCAATCGGTAGCTCAGCGTCTTCAGAATGCTTCACAAGAGCCTACTTATTTGATGAGTGAAGTAAGGTTGCTCAGCGAATTTGAGACCTATAATTTAAATCCTCAAAAATTAGAATTACTATTGCATACGTTCTTTGCTGAATGTTGTTTGGATATTGATGTTTTTGATGCTGGAGATAAGCGGCATGCGCCAAGAGAATGGTTCATTGTGCCGTTACATACCATTGAGACTGCTGTTCAGTTACTTATTAACGGTGAGATTGTTAATTATCGCTACGATACTCAGAGCCAGGAAATAGTTGAGCTGTGATAAAATCACCATTCACACGCGATGAAGGTAGCGCTTAAAGAGAAGTTTTTACAGGATGGTTATTCAGTGTAAATTAAAATATCATGATTTGCAGTGATAAATAGAAATTGATTGCCAATAAATACAGCGCCTTTCAAGTGAGTTTTTTTACTTAGTAAAAATGCTAATATATGGACGTTATTTTATCTACCGTTTAAGGCTATAATTTGTCAATTCAGTGGGTATTTAAGGTGGGTTTTTGTATCGTTAAAAATGAATACAATAAATAACAAATACTTATGATGGTTTCACTAGGACAAAATGTCCGCCTAATTTTTATCTACGAATTTAACTTTATATGCTAACAAAAAACATTATTCGC
>ENA-OSET01004258-OSET01004258.1-sediment-metagenome-genome-assembly--contig:-NODE-4258-length-12754-cov-5.997555_pt1 | contig 12754 bp, 10 predicted proteins | sample MGYA00237882_ERZ534229 | MGnify/ENA primary metagenome ERZ534229 (study PRJEB26408, sample SAMN06266212) | sediment metagenome | isolation source: Hudson Canyon methane seep mesocosm | place...
TATTCTGTTTAGCCAGTAAAAGTAGCATGGATTTTATCCATGAAAATGACTGGCGAGACTCTATGTGTGGATTTGGGGTTTCACCTTCTTCTTTGAATTCAATTACCGCAGTTTGAATGCTAAAGTTTGGATTGGGATGAACTCGAATGAATTCTTGTTTTCCAGGCTTCCTTACTTGGATAACAGTTAATCGATTCTTAACTACCACTGAAGCAGAGAAGTTTGAAGAAAGTTTCAAACGCTCTGGATTGAAGATATCTTCCTTTGTATTTTGAGTGGAATTTTCGAGTGTGAGCTGTTCAGGTATATTGGTTTTTGATACTGCATCAGCAGTAAATTGATTCTTTGTCATGATAATTGACCTCAGGATAATAAAATTTAAATTCGGCATTGTGAAAAGTCGCAATGCTCGAAAGCTGAGGTAGAAAACCGTTTTCGTTTATACCGAAAATAGATTTCGACAAAGAAAAATCATTAAGAATTTGACGAAAATCAATTTCGTCAAATTCTATGGTTAATAAATACAGGTGCTTAAGTGCTTTGTTGTAAAGTTATTTGTTGAATGAAACAAAAAATTATTTTTTCGAAGAATGTGGGTTCTTACTCAAAAAACCATGATACTGAAGTGTCTGTATAGATACATTCTGTACCTGTATCAATATTTTTCCTCAGATATTTAGCTAATTCTGGGGATTCATCATCCATTTTTTTTAGTGAGTTTTTTATATTTCGAGTGACACCATCGGAAATTTTTCGTGTACTAGATAAGTCTTTTTTAATTCGTTTTTTGTTGTCAGTTCCTTTCTTAATTTCGGTAATTAACACTTCCAATTCATATTCAAGTTTTTCTGCCTCTATGAGGTTACCCATTTCTATTGCTTCTTGGGTTAATTCTTCCAACTCAATTATTCTTGCTTGATATTGAATTAATGCTCGTTTATCGAAAACTTCACCTGCATCAGAATTGTCAGTAATGCTGAGCTGTTCATTTAAATAGGTAGTTTCAGAATTATCATTATTTGATAGTTCAGAAAATAAACTACTCAATGTGATAGTGCTTATATTTTTATTTGGATTCTTTAAAAGCTGTTGTATATATGTAAACCCTTTTAGTCCCGCTATGGGTAAGTAACTTTCCCCATTAAACCTAAACTCCCATGTGCCTGTTTGGTTCTTCTTGAAAATATTATCTGGTTGAAATGGTTCTAGGGAAGGTGATGATGTGTTCAAATTTTTGTCTTTTATTTCAGGACAATGAAATTCAATAAAGTCTAATATCGCATCATGTGAAACTACTAGATCGGTAAAATCCAATCTACATGAACATGCCTCGGCGGGTGATAATAATGTAAAGTCAAGATCGTTAAATATGCCAAATTTAGCTAGTTCTGAAGTCTTTATAGGAATATTGGAAACGTAAAAGGGCATACGTTTTTTTTCTGTTTGTAAAGCGGACTTTAAGTCACTTGATTCTATACCGCAATAGCCATCAAATCTAAAGGGCGGTTTCTTATCATAGGTAACCAGCCATTGAAAGGCACTAATATGAAGGAATAGCTTGGTTTCAATAGCTTTATTAATGAGGTCGTCTTGAGTTATTTTTAGACCGGTTTTTTCACTGAGGATTTCAGCTGCTTCGTCCAGATAATAGTATGGTTTTTGTAACATTAGATGAGTGTTTTGTTAAAGGTCTAAGGTGGATAAAATGCTGTACTGTTCGTTAATGATACAACGGTAGCTTATATACGAACACCTGTCCTATCTAGTATAAGTATCTTGTATTAATAAATAATGTAGTGTATTAAAAAATATAACTCTGTTAAAAGGATTTGGAGTTTTTGAAGCTGCTGACCAGGTAAAGAAGGTCTATGTTGATTTAGCCTTCATGACTGATTTCATATCTTTTGGTATGTGCCTTGATTTTGAAGTTTCCTACTTTATTTATAGTAGTCTTCGGATTATATTGAACAACAAATAAGCCAATAAGATAAATATTATTATTGTAAGTAAAAATTGAACTAGGTTCTCAACAAAAACCACAAAAACAAAAGCGATTACGACACAAACCAATAATCCAAAGGATTCATTAATCAGCCCCTAACGCTTTAAAAACAGCATCAACAGGATCAGAATAAAAACTGGTTTGAAATTTAGCAAACAATTCGCCTCTAACAGTGGGAATATCACTTACACTGGCCATTGGTAATAAAATCTTTTTTGCTCCTGAATCAAAAGCCATTTGCAGCGTCTCTGCAAGGTTCTCCACGGGGATAATGTTTCCGCCCAGGGTCATGCTACCCAAAATAACCATTTGTCCTTGAACGGGTTTATTTAGGATATTAGAGCAAAATGCAATTACGCCAGCCATAGTCAATGTTAACGAAGGACCGCTATTATGTAACTCAACTAAATGGAAGTGATAATCCCAGTCAGCTGTTTTTGCAGAACCGCTGATTCTTGTCATATTGCCTTTGTAGTAATCAAAGCCAACTTTGATTGCTTCTTTAGCTTCTGTACAACTACCAAAACCTGATAGTGTTAATTTACCATTACCGGCTGTAGTTTGAGTTTCAATCCGATATAGACCTAAATGACCTTTAAGCCCCTGAGAAATTGTATGTAAAACGCCTGGCTTTAATGAGCCTTCAGGAATTAATTTATCACCACCTTGCTCTGGCACAGTAACAAAATGTTCTTCCATAGTATCTTGGTCGATATAACTGAAATGCACATCGTAAAATTCCATGCCACCAATTTTCTTTAGCTGTTCTTTGATGCGGCGGCGAGTTTCCAATGCATATTCTAAACATTCTTTAACGCTTTCTTTATCATAATCACCGTCTGGATAAAGTAGCTTCAGAAAACCTGAAACAGTTCTTCTCACAGCAATGGTATCGCGTTGGTTAAGGTTATTACCCAACTTGTAATATTTATCTATCGCATCAGCAAAATTGCGTTTACGCATTTCACGCATATACTCAGCCAGGTAATCAACAATCAAACCATACTGATTAGTAAAAAATTCAGGTCGCATTTTTGGTACTTCCCAGCCCGGAATATAAGCGTGGAAACGATCAAAAAAGGCAGAGTCAATCATCACCTCAGGAAAAGGGGTTAGTAGATGACTGGTTTTAACCAATGTATCCACTGATTGATTAATATTGCCGACAAACACCATACTGGCAGAAGCTGTTACTGCATCACGCCCTCTGGCAAAAGATCCGGATGCCATAAAGTCTTTCATGATTTGGATGCCATCTTTATCTTTAAATGAAATGCCAGCCACTTCATCAAAAGCAACCACATCCCACAAACCAACCAAGCCCATAGTTTGTCTGCTAAGGTTATAAAATAAATTAGCCACGGTGGTTTGGCCGCCAGAAATCAAAATAGAGTTCGGGCTGACCTCTTTATAAATATGACTTTTACCAGTTCCTCGTGGACCCAATTCACAGACGTTATAATTATTTTCAACAAACGGAATCAGACGGGCCAATAAATGCCATTTTGCTCGATCATCCAAAAGATCGGGTTCCATGCCGGTGGATCTTAGGAGTACATCTCTCCACTGCAATGCATCAAAGGCTTTTCGTCCCTCCAATAAGGTTTCCATGTCCATGTTGGGCATTTGAATGGGTTTTAATTCGGTGATCTGAAAAGGAGAACCTTGTTGTCCCTCTTCAAAATAATACTGCATGCTAATAATGCACCAAATTCCACCCGCTAAAAGCTTCTCAAAGTCTTTGACTGATCGATCAGATATCTCAACACCTTTGACACCTAAATTAGATAAAACAGCCTCATAAACATCTCTACGCTCATTTAACTTAACGGTGACTTTATCAATAACTTTATAACTGCCGCGTTCACGAATTTTAGACTTAATTTTTTCAGCTTCATCAGGACGCACATAATTCTCAGCTAAAACCTTTTTAACGGTCTCTAAACCTTCATTGATAGTCTCATCATCATCTGAAGCGCAATACATACCCAGAAGATATTCCAGTACATAAACAGGTACGTTTGCACCTTCTTTGATTAGCTTGGTTAAATCTTTTCTAACGACACGACCAGCAAAATGCTGGTTAAGTAGGTGATTAATGGATTCAGTCATAATTATGTTTAAAAGTCGTTTGAAAAGGCTAAATCAATAGTAACCTCAATACGTTGTTCCTCAACACCGGTTTCAGCATTGCGTAAAATCAAATGGTACTGGTTTTTATTATTATAGGTTTTACCCTGTAATGAAAGACTAACCCACTGGCTACGATCATTCATATCTGTTGATTGACTATCAAACGTAACCGTTTCAATACTGGAAATAATGCTATCACCCTCATAAATGGCAACTTGCAAAGTCACTGCTTTAACCCGGTCACTGACTGATTCAGTCTGAATTAATTGGAAGCGATGGCGATTAGTCGTGATTTTAGGTTGTGATCCTAATACATGAACAGGTACTGTTTTTATTTTGGTTTTTTCTGCTGATTTACCTTTAAGTTGCTGAACTTTTAAAAGAGGGACAATAAACTCTTGTGGCATTGCACCGCCATGGAAAAAACGTGCTCCACCAACAAAATGAAAGCGATTACAGCCCTTAGGTAACCAAAACTCCATTTCACCCTGTGCATCAGCTGTTACTTGTGTAGAACCGTGCCAAACCTGTTTTTGGTCACCTAATTTTTGGCCCATCAAATAACGTTTTTTGGCTTTCACAGTGCCTGATGGTTTATCGACTAATAAACTTTTATCGGTAAGCTCTGGTTGTTTCTCTTGAAAAATAAATCCATGATCAGCAGTAACAAAAACATGGGTACCATTAAGACTATTAATGATAAACCGTACTAAATCTCCAAGTTCATCAATCGTTTTTCGTACAGCATCAAAAGTATCTGCTTCAGTTGAAGCGGTATCACCTACCGCATCAATGACATTATGATAAATATAAATAACCTGAGAAGGACGGACAAACTCACGGCCTTCATCTTTTTTCATTTTAATAAAATCGTCTGCTTTGATGGCACAGCCATTAGAATTAGATAATATGTTGCTACGTTGCTCTAAAGAGGCGCAAGGTTGCCCATCAACCGAAACTTCGGCTTTTTGATTATATTCAAGCTGTTTATGTGGCAATAAAGCAGCCATACCTAACGCAGTATAAGACGGCAACACACCCAATAAACTTTCTAGTGATGCCTTATACCTAAATTGACCATTCAGTTGATCAGTTAACTCTTGAGCTACTTCATAACGAAAAGCATCACTGATAATCACATAAACTTTTCGATTATCAGCTTTGTCCAACAAAGGTTTAACGGCTGAACTATAAAAATTTTGTTGATTTGTTTCCCCAGGAATTTTCCATTTGTCCAACAAACCAGAACTTAAATGGGTATCCCAAGCTAAAGAGAGAGGCAGTAAAACTTGTTCATTGTAAGTAGCTTCAATTTTTTCGCGTAAATCTTTAAGAATATCCCAGCCCTCAGAGCGTGCATGATCGGCATACTCAGAAAAAAGCCTGTATTGTTGGTCAAAAAGATAATGTTGATCACAATAAAAATCATATTGAAGCTCAGGTGTTTTTTGTTGCCAGTCAATGGATTGATTTAGACCATCAAAAAATTCAATAGCAACAGAGAGTGACTGGTAAACATAATGTAATGCTAAACGAGGAACATTATTTTTAGACGATAAATGCTTTGCACACCAATAACCATTTAATCTTTTACGAATAATAGTTAACAGTGCATCAGGTTGTAATAGAGCTGATGTATCTAAAATATGGTCGCGCAATAAACGACAAATCTGCTTTTCTATATCCAAAAAACTCATAACATCAGATAAAGAAGCCTCATCCAGATCATGTAAACAGTCGGTGAGTTTTAATAAATCAGCTACCTGATTAGATAACAAGTCATAACACCCATTGCGACTAGAGCTATCTCTCCATTGCCCCAGAAATACAGAAACAGATGCACTATATTTAGTGGGTAAAACAAGGTGCTTCAAAGCAGTAGGTAATTCAGACTGTAAATGATAAGAAAAGTCAGTGACGAACAAACGAATTAATAAATTACGCAAGCTAGGAGACTCTTCTGAATATCCAAAATGTTCAGTAACTAAATCCCAAAAATTGTTATGGAAATCATATTTTCCTAGGTCTTCCCATACTGGCGGATAAGCATTCAAATCTGCTTGTTCAGATAACGGTTGAAATAGCGCTAATAACAAATTATTAAATTCTGGCTGATCGGATTTAACTGTCACAGCAATCATTTTTTGACTTAATTCCTTTTCGCCATCATCAGGATGAACCCAACGTTGTAAGTTTTTTAAACGGCTTTTGTTAGCAAAGAATTTTTGATGATGAACAATATAATCATGTAACTGTTGTTGTTTTAACCCCAGTTCATCCAGAATAATAGAGGCACGATCCGCTTTAAATGTATAACTATAATAACGGCAATCTAAAAACCAGTCTGTCTCAGGTTCAGGTTGTTGAGTAGGAGAGTACAATAAAAACCGCTGATCAGTTTGTTCACGTTCTATGCGAATTTTTATGCCAAGTGCTGGTTCTTGGTCCATCCTTATTAATTCAACATCATCAAGCTCAGGAATACTATCAGTAAATTCAGCATCAGGATCATGCCAGAAAATAAGCCGGTTATTTTCTTCAAAAAATAGCCGAGATAAGGTTTGTTTGATTTGTGGAATGTCCATTAAATTTCATTATCCTTCTGCTACTGTAGCGAATTAAACATTAAGGAAGATTTTCCCTGTAAAAGTTAAAATATCAATTTGGTATGCGTTTTTTCAAAAAAATCAGTTTCACCCATATTTACTGCGAATGGATGAAAAAGCTTCTTTTATTGATACTGCTTTATCCGCATTAATTTGTTTTATTGATTCCTTAATATCCTGCTTAATCTGGCTTTCTTGAATAAATCGAGCAAACTCTTGTTCTATTAGTCCTTGATTGTCACCAAATGATTGCTGAATCAGCGTTTCAAGCGCAGGGTCTGTAATTGATATATTGATCATAGGTCACCTCAGTGATAGATTTTTATTAGGTTAGCATAATATTTTATAAAGAAACGGCTTCTCCTAAAATTCGTTCACCAATTTTTGTGTTTAACGAGCTTTCTGTAACCAAATCGACTTTACGGTGTAACAAATCTTGTAAATCCATTAACAATTCACTCAAATCAAATAAATCACGACCTTCCACTAGGTCAACTAGAAAATCAACATCACTTTCGTTAGTCGCATCGTCTCGAACCATAGAGCCAAACAGACGCACATTTCTAATGCCGTGCTGCTGAGCCAATTTTAAGATAGTGGCTTTATTTGAAGTGATTAAATTATTCATACTTTCTCTTTGTTCGGGTTGCTAGGTCTAACCTTATCGTTACCATGCTTCATTCAATTATTAATTTTAGTGAGTTATTAACTCATTGTCATTAAAAGTAGCGGATTATTGGTTTTATCAGAATCGATCAACCTTCCACTGATCAGTCTTTCCTGCCACACCATGAAATTTTGCATAACTAGGCCCTTGTTCCGGCAATTCAGAGCAAGCTCCACCAAGAGCTACGGCTAATTGAGGATATTCATTTTCAAAATAATCGTAATTATCAATCACCCAATCGGGGACTAAGGTAGCCATTTGACGGTTAAATGAATAATTATCAAATTCAACTTGCCCTTTACCCAATCCTTGAATCATAGGTAAGGTTGCACCGCCACCGGTTAACACTACTTTGACAGGGTGGTTCTGAAAAAAGTCTAAATAACTGCTATCAACAGACTGAATGATTTTTAAGAAAGTAGCCTCTAGTAAAGATTCAAATTTCTTAACCTGCGCTCTATTTAAAAACTCATCAAGATTAATAGTTCCTTCTGAATCATCAGCCAATGTGTAATGCAAAATACCTGTTTTAAACAAGGTTTCCTTATAGCCACGAATATAGCGTTGCAGATTACTATTGATTAAATCATAGTGTGAAGACTTATTATCAATATGACTGTTTTCCAGAATAGCCATTCTTAATGCATTATCAATAGCATCACCAGCCTGCCGGACACCTTTAACAGTATCGGGAATCAAAAAGGCCTTGAATACTTCTTTATCAGCATCTTGATTGACTAAAAATAGAGCAAAATCAGTAGTACCGGCACCCACATCAACAATCATCACTAACTCTCTTGCAGCACCTTCATCTCGTTGAATTCGGCTACTAGCAGCTGCAATAGGTTCCAATACTGACTCATCAATTAAATAATCAGGCAGTTTATCCAACTTTAGTAATTGTTGGTAAGCATCATTAACCTTGCTTAACTCAATACCCTCATACCATTGGCCATGAAAGGTATCAGCAAGAATTTGAGCGCGTGATAATAATAACTGTAGTTGTTTTTTAACCCAGCGAGAATGACTTTCCTCAAAAACTGGTAAGGCATAGCGCCGTTTTACATAGCGAGAAACATTATATTGATCTTGCAGTGCAGAACAAGCTAAATCAGTCAGGTAAGCTAAATAAATAGTAATTAAACAGCCTTTAGTGATCTTTAATTCAGTAGGGTTAAATTTATCCTCGACTAATTGATTATCTAAAGAACTATCCGTACTGCCCATCGTGATTTCTTGTTTTAGCGAATCAAAACGTAAAGTTTCAGCAATATTGGCAATCATGCTTTGTTTGATTGAATCTTGTCCAAAATGAACCGTACCTTTATCAGAAATAAAGACAGAAGAGACAACAGGGTAGGCAATACCATCCTGTTGAGCTTGTTCACCTAGTTTTAATTCCAGAAACTCGTCCTCATAATAGCCTCTGGATGCAGCCGCTTTAGACATAGCAGTACCAAAATCAAGACATAAAGTAATGTCAGGATTTTGTGGATTATTAAACTTTAAAGAAGTTGTATTTAAAGAATTCGTTTGCTTGGCTGGTTCATCAACGATTTCTTCTGCCTGTATCTTTTCTTTAGTTTGATTTGGAGCTTGTTTAGGTGCTTCAGCTTTAACTTGTTCAGGAATAATTTTAGGTGTTGCTTCTGTGGGAGCTGGGGAAGGGACTTCAACATGTTCAGCAGAAAGTTCTGCCAATATGGTTTGTAATGCATCCATCTCAAACGCAGAAATAGAACCCTCCAATTTCCAACGCCTAGCATCATCTTCCTGTTCCATTCTACCTATTAAATTTTCCAGTAGAAATTTTGCCTTATCTAAATCCATTATGACTCCTGTTATAAATTAATACCCTTAATCCAACGCTTCAACCTGAGCTTGAAGCACTGTACTGACATTGTTACGAATAACTCTTTCAACCAAAGGCGTTATGATTTTTACTTTTCTAACACCTAAACTATTACCATTAATTAATTGATGCTCTAATGGTGAATATTCGACCACATCACCACTATTACCGCGTGTTTGTAAACCTCGTTTTACAGCCAAACTTTTAACATTATTTAACACAGATCGACCTCTAACAAACAGTGTTTGGGTTTGTGATTCCAATGCAGGGTCAAACATTTCTACTGAAGAGGTGAGATTGTGTTCAGTATTACTGACAATTTGTTCAAAACGTAACGTATCTAATAATAATAGTGCAATAGACTGATCTGCATTTAATAAATTGCTATCATCTGATTGATCAGTATTCTTTTGTCCGGTATTTGTACCCGCAGACATTAACCAAGTTTTAACCTCAGAGGGGATAGATTCACTACTATTCGCAATTTTCTTTAATAAGCTTTTAGTTTTATCGCGTGCAGGGAAGGTTAGTTTTAGCACATCCAGCAAATCAGCATCAGTAATTCCCTGTTTGGCTAAAATTAAAACCGCTTCAGATAGGTCAAACCGAATGACAGCGATGCTTTTAGATTTATTTAAAAATAATAACCAGTCTGCTTGACCTAACCAGGTCTTTAAATGACTTAAAGCAGAATAAGTCAGTGCATCTGTTGCTAAAGAAAATCTTATTTGGACTAAGGAATGAATAAAAGCAATGACCTCCTCAGCAAAGACAAATTGAATTTTACTGTCTCTAAGCTCTGATGATGTAGCGCGAGTAGCAATTATCAGTAATTGTTTAAAAGACTCACCTGATTGTTCATGAGTTGATAATTCAGCCGTAGCAATAGCTTTTCTAAGTGCTTTAAATGCCAGGGTATAACGTTTAATAATTTGATCAGCAGATAAACTACTGGACTGAGCTCTAAAGTGCTCAATGCTAGACACGCACAGAGACAAAATATCATTTAAATCACTAGAACGACTGACTAAATCAGTTACTACAGCAGTGCGGGTTTTTTCACCCTTTTCTTCTAAAAACAGTTCGGATGCTAAATAACCAGGAAGCCAATCTACAGGTTTAATGTATTCAAAGGCTTTAGCAACATACAAACGATCATCAGCCTCATCCAAAATCTGTAAAGAAGGAATAGGCAATTCAAACACGGGTTGCAATCGCTTAAAAAAAGGGACTCTAAGGGCTTTAATAAAGAAAGCAATACGGGTTATTGCACCAATAGCCAATAGTTTTTGAACAGCATCATTGTCATCAGAAGCAATAACAAACATCTCATCAATTTCCTTTTGAAAGGGTTCTTCTTTTACGGCTTGAAAGATGGATTTATCCGTCATCATCTGGGTGATAATCTCATTGCGCTGTTTCATTGAGTTCATGTGTTTAATATTATTATGTAAATCATTATATTTTCTATTTTAACCACGAAGGACACGAAGAGCACGAAGGGTAGAGCATTAGTTTTCTTTCTCTTCTTCGTGGGCTTCGTGTCCTTCGTGGTGAATCTTTCTTTTGGTCATCATTTGGGTGATGACTTCGTTACGTTGCTTCATTGAATTCATGCTGTTAATACGTAATCTAGTTGGTCTTTAAATTGATTAAAACTTGGCATATCAATACGTGAAATATCAATCACTTTATTTTTAACCAATTCGGTTAATTGGTCAGTCGTTGTCTCACCATTGAGAGCTACCTTTAATTGCTCTTTTAAAGGATTGGCAGAATTATCATTGCCTGATTCATCTTCTAATGAAGTACAGTGCTGATAAGGATTGTCTTTAACAGCACATAATAACCAAGCCTCAGATTTAGGATTAGGAATCATCGGTACGCCACGATTAAAACCCTCTTCAGAAAATCCATTTTTCATAGAATCCCATTTTGCTTGCCATTCACCACGTCTAGAAGATTGTGTTCCATCAGCATCACGAAATAAAACAGCAACTACCGTATCATTCAATTCTTGTTCAAGTTTTTTTGCTTCTATCGCAAAAGCTCTGGCATTCCTACGATAATAAAGCGTTTCCTTTTTCTGCTTTGAACCAGATAGCCTTAATTTCTTCTTTTGAGCCAATGATTTACTTAATTCAGTTAATTTTTGTTTACCAATAAAGCGAACTAGGTGATTATCAATATGCGAATAATTGAGCTTCAATTCAATGCATTGATCAACAAACCAAGCCATTGGAGCGGCCTTAAACTCAGTTGATTCACAGAAATCCATTGCAGGGTGACAGGCTCCTATATCTGATACACCTTCACCGCTTAACAATAACCACATTATTGTATCCTGACGTTGGAATTATTAATTTCCTTAACTAATGCCACAAGATCGGTATCTATAAACACTTCACCAGGACCTAAAACAGATAATTTTTCAGCCATTGCAGGAATTTCAAAAAAATGTTTAGTTCGGGTATAACCTTCAGGCGTTTTGTAAACCAATAAAACACCTTCTGTTGCAGCTTGATCTTCAAGATAATTTAAGATCATTGGACTATGAGTGGTCACTAAGATTTGTTGCGTGGCATCTTGCAACCAATGGACTAATTGCTCAACCAATTCAGGGTTAATGCCATTCTCAATTTCATCAAATAATAAGAAGCTATGATCTGTTTGGGTTTGTGCCAGAATAGCAATTAACCTGAGCATCCCGTCATTAACATGTCTAGCTTCAGTGATGATTTGATGATCGTTAAATACCTCGCTAATTAACAGTTGTTTCCAGCCAGGCTTTGAGTGAAATATCCGGAAATCTTTAAATGATGGATAAATTACTCTTAATTTATCCATTAACTCCAGTTGTTGTTGTCTATTCAGTTCACTCAAAAAAGCAGATAGCTTTTCTCCACCAAGACCTAAATCTTTATCACTGGATTGGGATCGTTGACGTAAAGCATCGGGTGCTAATAAATCCAACGACTTTAATTGTAATAATTGTTTTTTTAAGGCGGACAGAGGCGGGGATAATTGCTTATCAATTATCCCCGATAATACGGAACCCGAATATTTAAAAACAACAGGAAATGAATCTGGTTTGAGTGCTTTTTGAAAACCTTTAGAGTCTAGTTCAGAAAAATCATGATTCTTGCTTACGTGGCCAATACTACATTGTCCATCATCAACTTTAAATAACCTTAAGTCACGCGAATGATAAGCAGATTCAGTGGTTTCACCTACTAATTCAAGTTTAACCAACTCTTGAGTACATTTAAGAGATGATCGATTAAAGCTACCACGCCATGTAATGTCACCCCATAAAGAGTCGATAACAACTTCAAAAGTGATATTACTGGTACGCGTTAAACGTGAATTTAAATCTGATTTATCCCAGTGGCGTAATTCAAGCCAGTTTTCCATATCACCACTTAGCATTTATACGTTGTGCGCAGCATTACGTATAAATGTTTGTTGGACAAACCCATATTGGATTGTCTCAC
>ENA-OSET01004259-OSET01004259.1-sediment-metagenome-genome-assembly--contig:-NODE-4259-length-12753-cov-2.657463_pt1 | contig 12753 bp, 13 predicted proteins | sample MGYA00237882_ERZ534229 | MGnify/ENA primary metagenome ERZ534229 (study PRJEB26408, sample SAMN06266212) | sediment metagenome | isolation source: Hudson Canyon methane seep mesocosm | place...
ACGATCATTAATTCAATCAGGGTAAAACCTTTTTGTACTGAGCTCTTCATCGTTTGTATATTGTTCATGGGTAGTTCTCCGTTATTTCAATTTAAGTATGTTGCTTGCATGCTTAAGTAGCGTGCCTTGGTATTAACAGTAGCAGAGCGCGTGCCAAGTACAATTTTTTATTTAATTTACATTATTATCAATACGTTAGTTAATATCAGTCGAGATCAAGACAACATCAGCTAATTTAAGTTTATAACTCTTTTAGCTCAGATGTGACAATATTTGTCACTTTATACAAGTTCATACTTAAGCTTTCAAAATAAACAACATGCTCTACACTGTTTATATAGACTGCTTACTATAGATAGGTGCACTTAGCTTACCTTAAGCTAAAGTTAAGCAAATTCAATTCAATCAAATTTTGTAAAGACATTTAATGGCAGCAATAGATAACACCCCACTCACTGGTTTAGCGCGAAAGTTCGTCTTTGATCAAATCATTGACGAAGACAGCGCCAAGCAAGCGCAGGCTCACGCTAAAGAAAACAATATTTCCCTCATTAATCATTTGGTCACTACCAATAGCGCCAAGGCTCAGGATCTAGCTTTTTCTGCTGGCCAAGAATTTGGTATGCCGGTGTTGGACTTAGGCGCCTTTTTAACGGACGCGATGCCTGAAAAACTGGTTGATGAAAAATTGATTCGCAAACATCAGGCGCTGCCTTTATATGTCAGAGGCAATCGGCTATTTATCGCCATCTCGGACCCGACCAATATATCAGCCACTGATGAACTTAAGTTTCACACCGGCTTAAGTGTCGATGCTGTCTTGGTTGAAGATGATAAGCTACGAGCTGCTATAGATAAGTACCTGGAATCTCAAGACACCACGATGGGTGATTTGGATGATTCTGACTTGGAAGACCTGGATGTTGACCACCAGGATGACAAAAAAGACGATGTCACCGCCAACGAAGCCGACGATGCCCCTATTGTTAAGTATGTTAATAAGATGCTCTTAGATGCAATAAAAGGCGGTGCTTCTGACTTACACTTTGAACCCTATGAAAAAACCTACCGGGTCAGGTATCGCACAGACGGCATTCTTCATGAAGTATCTAAACCTTCTATTAAATTAGCACCGAAAATATCTGCCCGTTTAAAAGTTATGTCTCAGCTAGATATATCGGAACGCAGATTACCGCAAGACGGCAGAATTAAATTAAAACTGTCTAAGTCTAAATCGATCGATTTTCGTGTTAATACACTGCCGACACTGTGGGGCGAAAAGATAGTACTACGAATACTCGATGCCAATAGTGCAAAAATGGGTATCGATGCACTCGGTTATGAACCGGAACAAAAAGAGTTATATCTACACGCACTACATCAACCACAAGGCATGATTTTGGTTACCGGGCCTACTGGTTCAGGCAAAACCGTGTCGCTTTATACCGGCTTGAATATCCTGAATACCGCCGAGACCAATATTTCTACTGCAGAAGATCCGGTAGAAATTAACCTTGAAGGTATCAACCAAGTCAACGTTAACGCCAAAGTTGGCTTAGGTTTTCCTGAAGCTTTACGTTCTTTCTTACGCCAAGACCCTGACATCATCATGGTAGGTGAAATCCGGGATTTAGAAACAGCCTCCATCGCCATTAAAGCAGCCCAAACAGGCCATATGGTGATGTCTACCTTACATACCAACAGTGCCCCAGAAACCTTAACGCGTATGATCAATATGGGGGTGCCTGCGTTTAACATTGCCACCTCGGTCAGCTTGATTATTGCGCAACGCTTAGCGCGCCGGTTATGCAGTAACTGTAAAGAACCCGCAGACATACCAGATGAAACGCTTTTGAAGGAAGGCTTCACAAAAGAACAAATTAAAACAGGGTTTACGGTGTATAAACCGAAAGGCTGTGATAAATGTAGCAATGGTTACAAGGGCCGAGTCGGTATTTATGAAGTCGTCAGTATCACCCCTACGCTATCACAATTGATTATGGCAGAAGCGACATCAATTGAAATTGCCGCACAAGCTGATAAAGAAGGCTTCAACAATTTAAGAAAATCTGCTCTTGTAAAGGCAATTGAAGGTGTCACCAGCCTTGAAGAAGTTGAACGAGTCACCAAGGATTAAGTTATGGCTACAAAAGCAAAAAAAACAGCGCTTTTCAATTATGAAGGCACCGATCGAAAGGGCAACAAAACCACCGGTGTCATGAACGGCACCAATGCTGCTTTGGTAAAGGCCCAATTACGTAAACAAGGCATCACCCCTACAAAGGTGAAAAAAGAAGCGATATCTCTGGGAGGTAAAAAAGGTAAAAAAATTACGCCTTTTGATATTGCTATTTTTACCCGACAGCTTGCCACCATGATGAAAGCGGGTGTGCCCTTGATACAGTCCTTTGAAATTGTCGCTGACGGCCTTGAGAACCCCACACTTCGTGACCTGGTCTTGGACATTAAAGCAGAGGTTGCTGCCGGCAATGGTTTTGCAGACGCCTTAAGCAAACACCCTAAATATTTTGATGACCTTTTTTGTAATTTGGTCGGTTCAGGTGAAAAGTCAGGCGCGCTCGAGACCATGTTAGACAAGGTCGCGACCTACATGGAAAAAACAGAGATCTTAAAGAAGAAGGTCAAAAAAGCCCTAACCTATCCTATTTCAGTAGTGTGTGTCGCCTTTATCGTTACTGTTATATTATTAATTAAAGTAGTACCTCAATTTCAGAATATGTTTAACAGTTTTGGTTCTGAACTACCGGCCTTTACACAATGGGTGGTCGGCTTATCTCACTGGATGCAAGAATACTGGCTAATCGTCATTGCTAGTGTCGCCGCCGTGGTATTTTCCTATAAAAAAGCCATAGAACGATCTGAAAAATTCAGAGATAAAATAGATTTGTTGTCACTTAAAATACCCGTTGTCGGGGCAATTCTTAATAAGTCGGCAATCGCGCGTTTTGCACGGGTATTATCCACCACTTTCGCAGCGGGTGTGCCGCTGGTCGATGCATTAGATTCTGTAGCCGGTGCGGTCGGTAATAAATTATATAGAGATGCCGTCATTAAAATTCGTGACGATGTAGCATCAGGAACACAACTTCAGTATTCAATGAAGACGTCGGGGGTTTTCCCCTCCATGGCGGTGCAAATGGTGGCTATTGGTGAAGAGTCAGGTGCTTTGGATGCAATGCTCGATAAAGTTGCGCAACATTTTGAAGACGAAGTCGATGATCTGGTTGATAATATGGCGAGCCTGATGGAACCGATGATTATGTCTATTCTAGGCGTATTAGTCGGTGGGCTTATTATTGCGATGTACTTACCGATCTTCCAGATGGGTAATGCGATTTAGTCCACTAGCGTTATGTACCACTAGTTGAATTAGTACCCTTAAATAAGCCCTAAACCGGACCATGTTTTATGCTCGACCTGTTAGATCAGTTAAATGCTATTCCTGAATTTTTATATTCATCGACATTTATTTTAGGATTGCTGATCGGTAGTTTTTTAAATGTCGTCATTTATCGCTTACCAAAAATGATGGAGCAAGACTGGAAAGGTCAATGCGAAGTTTTACTTGAACTGCCCTTAACTGAAGAGAAAGATGAAGAGGCAGAGAAAGAACAAAAGATAACACTTTCAACACCGAACTCGACCTGCCCTAAATGTCAGCATGCGATCAAACCCTGGGAAAACATCCCTGTCATTAGCTACCTGTTTTTAAGAGGTAAATGCAGCCAATGCCAAAATAAAATTTCGTTACGATACCCGAGCATTGAGCTGGCAACAGCCGTTTTGTCTCTCTTTACGATTATTCACTTTGGTGCAAGTTATGCTGGTTTAACGGCACTTGGCTTAACGTGGGTATTAATCGCACTAACAATGATAGATGCTGACACACAATTCCTACCTGACAGTTTAACTCTGCCACTCTTGTGGGCAGGGCTGATCATCAATAATTTCAATGTATTTACCAATCTTGAATCAGCCCTTTGGGGTGCTGTATTTGGCTATCTAAGCTTATGGCTGGTTTATCATGCCTTCAAATTACTCACGGGCAAAGAGGGCATGGGTTATGGTGACTTTAAACTCCTGGCAGCACTCGGCGCTTGGTTGGGCTGGCAGTCTTTACCGATCATTATTCTACTTTCATCTGTCGTCGGCGCCGTTATTGGCATCACCATGATATTACTATTAGGCAAAGATAAAAATATTCCTATCCCTTTTGGCCCCTATCTCGCTATCGCTGGGTGGATTACCCTTATTTGGGGAGACCAGTTAAAAATACTCTGGTTAGGAACTGTTTAGTTGGATTTTGTAACATGCTTAAAATTGGTTTAACGGGCGGCATTGGTAGCGGTAAATCTGCAGCTTCTGCATTATTTGAAGACCAAGGCATTTATGTCGTGGATGCAGACATTGTTGCGCGTGAAGTGGTGACACGAGGAACACCCGCATTAGAGAAAATAGCAGAGCATTTTGGATCAGCTATTTTGACATCCAATAAGGAATTAAACAGGCCAAAATTACGAGAACTCATTTTCACTCAGAAAAATGAAAAAATCTGGCTAGAAGCACTCTTACACCCGATCATTCGTGATGAAATTTCACGCCAGCTTAGTAGCGCTGACTCGCCCTATTCTCTATTGGTTTCGCCACTGCTCTTAGAAACAGATCAACATGAAATGGTTGATCGAATATTATTAGTCGATGTACCGCTGCCATTACAAATAGAAAGAGCGTCGTCAAGAGATGGTGTTGATACGGAACAAATCAAAAAAATAATTGCCAGCCAGATGTCTAGGCAATGTAAAATTGAGAAAGCCGATGATATCATCTGTAATGACGCAAGCTTATCTGATCTTAAAAAACAGATAGAGCAACAACACTTACACTATCTGGAGTTAACTCATGGCTAAAGAACTACCCCCAAAGGCATCAACCGGTTTATCAGTAAGCTGCCCTAGCTGTAAGAAAAAAGTACTATGGACTGAAGCTGCCATACACCGACCGTTTTGCTCTGATCGCTGCCAACAAATTGATCTAGGGTCTTGGGCAGACGGTTCATATGCTATACCGACAGAACCAGATGAGCAGTGGAGTGGTCAAAGCCTCGAAAACATCTCACAAGACGGCTCTGACTTTTTACAATGAAAACATGTATTTTTTGCGACATCATCAATCAAACTGAAACCGCTAGCATTGTGTATGAGGATGCGGAATTTGTCGCATTTATGGACACCTACCCCCTAACCGAAGGCCATTGTTTGGTTATACCCAAAGAGCACCACAGCAGGCTGGATGACATCACAGCAAAAAAGCGAGCAAAGCTATTTGGAATTGGCCACAAGATTATTAAAGCGCAAAAAAAAGCAGGGCTTGGCATTCAGGGCACTAACTTGTTAGTCAATGATGGCAAAGCGGCCAATCAAACAGTGCCCCATTTACATCTACACCTGATCCCTAGAGCATCAGGTGACCTTATAAAATCAATACCCAAAGTGTTATTACATCTCATCGGGCTGTTTGGTATTAAAACAGCAAGAGCCACATTAGATAGACATGCTAAAGCTATTTCTCAATACTTATAGGCTCCCTTTGGGTCGATTTAGACTATTCTGAATGCATAATTTTTCTTATCAAATTCACCCTATTGCTATACTCCGCTCCCCATTTAAGGAAAAATTTGGTATACCAAGGCAACCAGGTCTAATCAACTCGGTGTCAGCATATGTTGATTTAATCGCTCCCTACAACACGTCTGACGCGGTCAGAGGCTTAGAGAATTTTTCACATCTGTGGTTAAGTTTTAAATTTCATAAAAACAATAGCGATTGGAAACCTTTAGTTAGGCCGCCAAGGTTAGGGGGTAATAAAAAGGTTGGCGTATTTGCTAGCCGTTCACCCTTTAGGCCCAATAGTTTGGGTCTTTCAGTCGTAGAGTTAAAAGCTGTCACCTGTATAAATAAACAAATAAGTCTAGAAATAGCGTGCCCTGATATATTGGATGGAACTCCCATATATGATATTAAGCCGTATATTGTTTATGCTGATTCTATTCCTAGCGCCGATTCAGGCTTTGCTGCAGCCTCACCCGACAAAGAAATCACAGTCGTTTTTAACCAATGGAGCCTACAAAAACTGGCCAACTTAGACCAGAAATTTGGGAATATGCTTAAAGGTCTTATTATAGAAAGCTTAGAATATGATCCGCGCCCAGCCTATAAGAAGGCCGACGACAAAAATCAATATGGCATCATACTATTTGATTTTAATATTATCTGGCGAGTATCTGAAGGAATAATTGAAATTGTCGACATTGAAAAACTAAGGTAGGTAAGACTAAATTATATCTGGAAAATCAGATGCAAATTTTCCAATCCATTCTTGTGCTGCATGCTCTCCATCGAGTGTGCGCCCTTCAACTTCTTGAACCCATAATCGGTAATGTTCAATGTGACAAACTTGCTCCACCATTCGTGCAGTGAATGCATCTTGTTCTTTTATAAATTCAATACCAGCTTCAAAGCAATCAGGCCTAGCGAGACACCAAGCAACTTTTGCTTCAGCCTCAAAAGGAGGTTCAACTATAGGAATTCGCACTCTTACAACAGCCCCAACAGATAAACGCTCAGTAGAACTAAAACTCAAGCCCCCCATGCTAACATCTTGCACAACAGACTTAATGATAGGGCTGTCAGATAACGGTACAAATTCAATCGGCACATCGGAAGGATGGCGAATATAAGCTCTCATAAAATTAAGTTCTTCTTAAATAGTTCAACTGTAAATTAATTCTAATACCTTCATATTAGTTGATGTATCGCTCCAAAACCATTTCCAATTGAGCTAGCTTGAAAGGTTTAGCCATAAATTCATCCATGCCAACCTTAAAGCATCGATCTGCCTCCCCGTCAATTGCATGCGTTGTCAACGCAACAATAGGTGTCCGATTTGCATTTGCTGTCGATTTTTCTATTTTACGTATTATCTGGGTTGTTTCATAACCATCCATATCCGGCATCAAACAGTCCATCAAAATAAGTTGATAGGTATTCTGCTTAAATAGCTCAACAGCTTCGAAACCGTTAGATGCAAGATCAACGTGGCAAGCATTATTTTCTAACATTCTGATGACTAATTGTTGATTAACAATATTGTGCTCAACAACAAGAACCGAAGAACGTCCGATATGTGAAGGTAAAATATCATTACTATCACCCTGCTGCGCATCACTAACGGTATATCTTGTCACTAGACGCTTTTCTACGCCCCGTCTATTTCTTTCAAGATATACCTGACACATTACTGCCCTTAAATAAGGATCTCTCAATTGCTTACTAATAAAACCGTTTGCACCTGAGAAAAAGAATGCCTCCGCATCGCCTAGCTGGGGGTTAGAACACAATATCACAATTTGAATATTTACAGTGTAAATTTGGCGGATGCGCTGACAAAGCTCTAAGCCTGATAGGTCTAACAACAAATCATCACAAAGAACCATATTAAATGCACTCTCCTGGGTTTTATCCACCTGCTGAAGAACCCGTATTGCCTCGCTTGCTGTGGATACTGCTTCAAAGACAATCCCCCACTCCTGAAGCAATTCCAAGGTGATTTTTCTGCTTAACTCATATGAGTCCACAACCAGCACTCTTAATGACTTTGCCTGCGTAAAATCAATGGGATCAACGGAGTTACTGTCTTTGATAATAGGCAAACTGAGCTCGAACCAAAAAGTAGAGCCCATTTCAGCACGAGATTCATTTAATAAAACACTCCCCATCAACCCTACTAGCTGATAACAAACATCTAAACCCAAACTGCGTCGCTCTCTTAGCTCAGCTGAGAATCCTTTTTCGACCTCACTTTGGTTCTGCCGTCCTCTTTGAGTGGGAATGGTGCCACTGTCTTCAATCGCTATTCTTATAAAAGCCCGCTTATTTTCTTGGCTCGAGTATTCAATATTAATGAGCACATACCCTTCTTGAGTATGCGCAATTGCATTTGCAACCAAGTTCATTAACACTTGCCGGATTCTGACAGGATCCCCCCGCAGAGTTTGAGGAATGTCTGGGCTAATCCGACTTTCGAACGCCAAACCTTTAGAAACCGCTCTGTTTTTTAAAAGAACTGCTACACCAGAAACAACACTTCTCAAGCTAAAGGGAATATTCGATACATTTAAATCACCAGATTCGATTCTGGATAAATCTAAAACATCGTTTACAACATAAAGAAGTGATTCTAGAGAAGCTTGAATTGTCTGTGCATACTCTCGCTGCTCATCTTCTAATTTAGTTTCTAGCAATAAGGTAGTAAAACCAAGCAAACCATTCATTGGTGTTCTGAGTTCGTGGCTCATCTTAGAGAGAAACTGACTCTTCACTTCACTCGCTTTTACCGCTATATCCCTTTCTTTCTGACATAAAATAATTTTAGATTCAGAATATTTATATTTTTCTTCTAACTGATATCTTAAGTCTAAAAAAGAAAGTAATAAACGTGAAACTTCTGTATTTTCAGATGCCATCAGCGAATTAATGGAACCTTCAAAGTTATTGGTATTAAAGAGAGCCATGAGCTCCTGAATGCGCCTGACAACGAAGATATAAGCAAGAACGGCAAAACAAAGCGTGGTAGCAGCTATGACAAAAATAGCTGAAATTAATCGTATTAATGTATTCCAACTCACCTCACCATACAAACCAGCTAAACTCTGGGTCACCCTTAACTCTCCAAGCCAATATGCTTGGGCTCCACCTCTTTTCCAGTAGCTTATGGGGTATGCCTGTTTAAGATCCGGACCTTGTATTAAGGTTTTACCTACGTGAATCCGGCGATCATCATCAAACACTAAAGCAAGAAATAAAGGGGATAAGTCACTTTCAGACGTTGGTTGACATTTCTGCTGCATAACAGAAAGTGTTTTCTCAATGACTTGTGAATCATTTTTCCAAACGGCTTCACTTAGAGACTCTAGGTTAAGCGATACAATTTGCTCCAAACAGCTATTCACCTGACTTCTGCGCGCTTGGTATTCAAGAATAGCGGATGAAAAAATAATTAAAGCAGCTAAGCACGAACCAAAACAAAAGCCATATAAACATATTCGTTTAAGTAAGGGGCTGTTGTTAAACTGCCTAACCAAATTAGGGACGTTCAAAAAGTCATTCTCTTTTTAAGAAAAGTTATTATCATCTCGGCCAACATTAGCAAATTTCATCTCTAGCGAATATAGTTTGGTTTAATTATTAAGCCATTTCATTAAGGATGGGTAATTCGCAGCATCTTCAAGAGAGTGTTAGCCTTAATTATTATTTTAAAGGACATTTACTCAATGTTATGGGCTAAACAGAGTCGACACAATAATGCTCCAGTAAATTCAACATCCCCTTCTATTTTGGCTAAGATCTGTCGTTTACTTACTTGCTACTCGCACGTCATTGTAACAAGCATGCTTGTATTAAACTCAACAAATGCAGCTGAAATTTACACCACCGAAACGCTTTCTATTGAGCATAGAAGCCCCCTACTTAATATTTTTTCATTCTCCAGGCCTGATTTTTCTTTAAATAGCCATAATGGTGCTTTTCATTGGCGATCCAGACTCGAAGTCGTCAACTATATTAGCGCCACACATAAAGATAATGACATTCTCATACTTGACGGCGAAACATTATTAATTGAAAACGCAATTCAATATCAGTTAAATCAACAACTACAACTTAAGGTTACACTGCCGTGGATGACACATCATGATGGTTTTTTAGATCGATTTATTTATGCTTTTCACAACATATTACAGCTACCGCAAAATGGTCGAACAGAAGACCGACACAATGAAATGTTATGGGCTCTGTATTCAAACAACCAAGAAATTATTAGCTCTACGTCGGCCTCTCAGGGTATTGGTGACGTGAGAATCAACATATCATGGACACCTCCAGAAGCAGCAAACATCCAATTATCGGGTTTACTCAAAGTACCTAGTGGAAATATCGAAAAATTTACCGGAAGTGAACAAATTGACGCGGGCTTTAGTTACCTGCATCAAAACCCAAACTGGTTCGCTGACAGGTCATATCTTATCGATACAGCGCTATCTCTTTGGTATGGCGCAGGGTTTACATTCATCGGAAAAACAAAATTGTATGATAATTTTCAGCAAAGAGCAGGTACATTTACTGCTAGAGTCGGGTCTGGCTGGCTAGTTAAACCTGATTGGCAAATTAAAATGCAATTTGATACCAATTCCCCCCTATTTAAGACTAAAATACGCGAACTAGGCTGGTACCCAGTTCAGCTCAGTTTTTCAAGTGTACATACTATTAACGACAAAACCGCTTTTGATTTCGTCATCGTTGAAGATTTGAGACCACGTTCAGCACCTGACGTGATTTTCAGTTTTGGCCTGAAATTAAAACTTTAAATTGAGGAAAATTAACAATAATGTTCAAGCGCTGCGCACCGAAAAATATAATGAGTACAAAATCCTTTGCCTATTTAGGTGGTTTGTTACTTCTTGCTATGCAAACGAATTTAACAGCAGATGAACTTGACCTGCGTATCAACGGTGATTCCATACATGGTAATTACAGCGTACCCTCAAACACATCCAAAACACATTTTGGCTTAGGCTACTTTTACAAAGATGATGATCTTGACATTAACGTCGCGAATGTTGACCTTGAAGTAAAAGATCAAACTGCCATCGCAAATATGCCTGCCACTGTTGGTTTGGGCCTGCAGGGTAACTTTTATAAAGCCGACGACTTTAAAGGCTCAGCTGTTGGCGTAGGCGGTTCATTTAGAATCAATCTACCCAAAGTGCCGGGTATCTCATTGGAAACCGCCTTATACTACTCACCTAAAGTACTTTCGTTTGGCGATTCAGATGAATTTAGACGATTTCGATTTCAAGTAAATTACCGCTTAATTGAAAATGCCGATATTTCTGTTGGTTATCAATATTTAAATGTCGGAATTGAGCAGGGAGATAATTTCAGTCTAGAAAGCCGAGCATTTTTGGGGATCAAATTAAAACTCTAAAATCTAGTTTGAATCTTCATTAAAAATGATCTGATTAAAGCGGCTAGTAGAAATATCAATTAACCTGCTAGCTCATTCAGAATTTAAAAGCACAGCGTCATTAAAAAAGGCTAACGTTAGCCATCATTCTATCGATGACCTTTAGCTTTAATCTCCCAAGAGTTTCAGGCCTGCTCAATTATTCTTCGCATTTCTACAACCGATTCTTTTAAACCGGTAAACAACGCCCTAGCTATAATGCTATGCCCTATATTTAATTCATTGATACCCGGTATCTCAGCAATGGCTAAGGTATTATGGTAATGCAGACCATGCCCAGCGTTTACAATTAGACCTTGCTGAATTGCGTATGCGGCAGCTAAATATATTTTCTTAAACTCAAGCGCTGTAGACTGCTGATTTTGCGCATCTGCATAATGACCCGTATGTATTTCAATCGCGTGAGCACCACACAAAATGGCAGCATCTATTTGTTTGAAATCGGGGTCAATAAATAATGATACTTCACTGCCAATTTCACTTAATTGAGTGCAAGCATCTTTGATTCTGCTCTGTTGAGAAAGGATATCTAACCCACCCTCTGTCGTCAGCTCTTCACGTTTTTCAGGTACGAGGCAACAATGCTCAGGCCTTACTCTATCCGCTAAAGATAACATTGAATCTGTTACCGCCATTTCAAGGTTCATACGTGTTTGAAGTGTCTCTCTAAGCAGTAACACATCACGTTCTTGTATATGTCGACGGTCTTCTCTTGGATGAATTGTAATGCCATCCGCCCCCGCATCTTCTGCAATCAAGGCAGCTTGAACAGGATCTGGATAGCGTGTTCCGCGTGCCTCTCTAAGTGTTGCTACATGGTCAATATTGACGCCTAAAAGAACACGTTTTTTTACAAAATCGGGGGTCGAGTGATCTAATTCATTCATAGTTGACATTCTACCTTATTAGCTGGGCAAATAATTGACGACTCTTAAGTACTTTTCCATCTAATGCATCATTAACCAAGATCCGCATTAGACGCTTACTTCTATTTAAGAAAGCTCTCGTAGACTCATCTAAGGGCGGCTGCACATCCATAAACTGCAAACTAGCGACCCTGATTAAATCCCCTCCCTGGAAGCTAAACGCATTTAAAATACTGCTTCGTACAAAACCTTGTCGACTCTCATAGCGATAGATGCTCTCACCGTTTACCTGAGCACCCTGAGAATCTGTTAGGAAGTCGGGTAACACTCCAAGGTGTAACAACATTAAATATTCAAATTTCCTTAAGGTAGGCTCAATTAATGCGCCCTGTGCTAAAAATTGCAATGAAGTAATATAAAACGAAAAAATTTCTTCATTTACCTCGCCTTCGGGGAGCAGCTTTAAGATCAATTCATTTATATAGTAAGCGCAGAAAAGTCTATCGGACACCAAGTTAAGTGCTTTACCAGGAGCTTCAACAGCCGTGATATTCTTGAGTGACGAACGCCCTGACCAGTCTATGAGTAAGGGTTGGAAGACTTGCAATAATGCTGACCAATTTTTTTTACTTTTCAACACTCCTTTTGCAATTAACGATACGCGACCATGTTGGAATGAAAACGCATCAAGAATCAAACTGGACTCTTGATATATCCGTCTATTTAAAATGTATACAACTTGAAGCTGGTGGTTATGAGACATGCATCTTGTTATTCGTCATGATAA
>ENA-OSET01004260-OSET01004260.1-sediment-metagenome-genome-assembly--contig:-NODE-4260-length-12752-cov-11.916529_pt1 | contig 12752 bp, 11 predicted proteins | sample MGYA00237882_ERZ534229 | MGnify/ENA primary metagenome ERZ534229 (study PRJEB26408, sample SAMN06266212) | sediment metagenome | isolation source: Hudson Canyon methane seep mesocosm | place...
GCTGTAATGACATTATTGTAATTAGCTAAAGGCTCGCCCATACCCATCATCACCACATTCGTGACTACACGGTTACCTTTTGGCGCTTTACCTAATGTTTCATTTGCCAACCATAACTGTCCGATGATTTCGCTAGCTTCTAGGTTTCGATTAAATCCTTGTTGAGCTGTAGAGCAAAAGGTACATGCCAATGCACAGCCAACCTGCGATGATACGCATAACGTACCGCGCCCATCTTCAGGGATATAAACAGTCTCAATTGAGTTACCGCAAGATAATTTAATAATCCATTTACGAGTACCATCTGTTGAAATGTGTTCTTCCAACACTTCTGGTGGTGTTATTTCAGCAGTCTCAATTAATTTTTGTCGCAAGACTTTGCTCAAATTTGTCATTTCAGCAAAATCTACAACTCGATATTGATGTATCCATTGCATTAGCTGACGCGCACGGAAAGGTTTTTCGCCTATTTCAGCGAAAAACTCCTCCATACCCTTTAGGTCTAAGCCTAATAGATTTGTGCGCGACATAATGCTACCGAATTCTTATCGAGTACGGGCGCAAAGTTGATCTTCTGTGAAGAAGTAAGCAATTTCACGTGCAGCACTTTCTGTTGAATCAGAACCATGCACTGCATTTTCATCGATGCTTTCTGCAAAGTCAGCACGAATAGTGCCTGCATCAGCATCAGCAGGGTTTGTTGCACCCATAAGGTCACGGTTTGTTAATACTGCATTTTCACCTTCTAAAACTTGAACCATAACTGGGCCCGAAGTCATGAAGCTAACCAATGCACCGAAGAAAGGACGTTCGCTGTGTTCTGCGTAAAAACCTTCGGCTTGTTCTTGAGATAAGTGAATCATGCGTGCAGCAACAACACTTAAGCCTGCTTTTTCAAAGCGTGCGTAAATGTCGCCAATAGCATTTTTTGCTACTGCATCAGGTTTAATGATAGAAATAGTGCGTTCAATCGCCATGTGAATCCCCGTTTTAGGAAGTTTAAAGAAAATCAAACTATTCTATCATTATGAGCCGCCGGCCCGTTAATCATATTTATTATTACCCCTCTTTGACCTTCTTTAGATACAGAGCCCGCCACTTTAAAATGATGAATAAAAACCAAGGACTAGAGAAGCAGCACGGCACTGTAACGCTTGACAAGGGCTGGCCACTACCTGCACATTACACTTTAATTTTATCTTCCTAATCGTCACTTTGAAAAACGGCACGTTGAAGTAACACGGGTATACTACCCACAAACATTAATAATTATTTGTACCTAAAACCCTATGAACTCACCATTTAAACGTATTGGACTTTTTATTCGCAAAGACGATCCTGTTATGGAAAATGCAGTCGTACAAGTAACTGAATATTTATTAGCACAATCACTCACTGTCATTGTTAATGAGCCCTTAAGTTTTTTAGCTGAACTTAATGTCGTATCTCTCAGCGAGTTTCCCCAGCACTGTGATTTAACGATTGCTATCGGTGGAGATGGCACTCTTCTATCAGCATCTCGCGCGCTATCAGGCACTGATTTGCCTATTGTTGGTATTAATATTGGTCGCCTCGGTTTTCTTGCCGATGTCACTTTAGCGAAATTGGAATCTCAATTATCAGAAATTCTAGCCGGACATTTTAGGGAAGATACCCGGTTTCTAATGCATGCGACTATTATTAGTGATCACAAAAAGCACCCTGTTGGTAAAGCCATGAATGATGTTGTCGTTCATGCGCATCAAAGTCTCCATATGATTGAATTTGAAACTTATATTAATGGTCGGTTCTTGAATAGCCAGCGAGCAGATGGCCTTGTTATTGCGACACCTACTGGCTCAACGGCTTATGCGATGTCTGCAGGTGGGCCCATTCTTGATGTAAACCTAGATGCACTCGTATTAGCCTCAGTCTGTCCTCATACTCTAAGTAATAGGCCTCTAGTCGTAGCAGCAAGTAGCATCATTGATATTGTATTAAGTGAAAGTAATACAACCACTGCGATGGTAACCTGTGATGGCCGACCAGGGCATATATTGCAACCTGGAGATACGATTCGTATAGAACGTCAGACAAGTACAATAAAATTACTACATTTAGAAGATCACGATCATTACTCAATCCTACGTGCAAAACTAGAATGGGGCCGAAAACTGACATGCTAACCACACTCTGTGTACGACACCTTGCCGTAGTCGAAGATATTGAGCTAAACCTTAGTGAGGGCATGACTTCTCTCACCGGTGAAACGGGAGCAGGTAAATCTATTTTAGTGGATGCCCTAAGCTTAGTTCTTGGTGATAGAGCTGATTCAAAAATGATTCGCTATGGCCACGATCGCGCTGAAGTATCCGCTAGTTTTGATACTCAAAAAAATAAACCACTACAACACTGGTTACTTGAGCAAGAACTTGATGATGATGAACAATGTCATTTACGTCGTACAATTAGCAAAGATGGACGCTCTCGTGCATATATAAATGGTCGTTCGGTATCACTTACCCAGCTCCGTGAAGTAAGTGAACGCACGATTGATATTCATGGACAACACGCTCATCAATCATTGCTAAGAACCGAAACACAACGAGAATTACTCGATACAGTGGCTAAGACTAAACCACTTATTGATGAACTTTCAGTCGCATATCGCCAATGGCAAACACTGCAGCAACAATTAACTCTCATTCAGCAACAATCTCAAGAGCAATCTGCACGTCTCGACTTATTACACTATCAAGTAAAAGAGCTGGAACCTTTTGAGCTAACTGATGATAATGTTAAAGCGCTATTGCATGACCAACAGCACTTAGCGCATGCATCACAGTTAATTTCTAGTGCAGAGTCTGGGGTATATCAACTATTTGAACAAGAACAAGGTTCTGCATACAGCCTCATTAGCAGTGCGCTTAATGAATTAGAAAAACAACAAAGCATTGAGCCTAAGTTCAGTAATAGTGTCGAAATATTAAACTCAGCATTAATCCAGCTCGATGAATGTGGAACTGATCTTAGACATTACCTAGATTCTACAGAAACCGATCCGGCTCAGCTTGATGAAATAGAAAAACAAGTTACACAGCTACATGCATTAGCACGTAAACACCAAGTAGAAATTGAAGAGCTACCTGCCCATTATCAAAAATTATGCGATGAACTTGCCACATTAAACAACCTCGATAGCGATAGTGAACAACTACAATTACAGCTCGATGAACAAAAAAATAGCTGCCAAAGCTTATGCGCTCAGATTAGCGCCCAACGCAAAAAAACAGCCATTCCTTTAGCTTCAAAAATAAGTAAGTCAATTCAAGAGCTAGCCATTCCTAATGGTCACATTGAATTTATTATTAGCCCCATGTCTGATAATTCATTTACTGAAACTGGCTCAGATAAAATTCAATTATTAGTCTGCACTAATCCAGGTCAACCCGCGGGTGAACTAGCTAAAGTTGCCTCTGGCGGCGAACTGGCTAGAATTAGCCTAGCAATTCAAGTGGTTACAGCAGGAACACGTAGCGTACCCACCTTAGTCTTTGATGAAGTTGATGTGGGTATAGGTGGCGGTATAGCTGAAATCATAGGAAAACACCTTCGGCAACTAGGTCATTCACAGCAAGTTATCTGTATTACTCACTTACCTCAAGTTGCTGCTCAAGCGCATCAGCAGCTGCATGTAAGCAAGAAGCAGACTGGCGACAGTACACATATCGATGTCTTAAAGCTAAACAAAGATCAACGCACTGAAGAAATTGCCCGCATGTTGGGTGGCGTAAATTTAACAGAAAAAACACGTTCACATGCCGAAGAAATGCTCAATAACGCAATCAATTAGTATCAGATTATTGGCAATGACGACAAATACCATAGATATAAAGACTATGGTCTGTCATTTCGAATCCCTTTTCAGCGGCAATAGCATGTTGTCTTTGCTCAATCACCTCATCAACAAATTCTTCAATTTTGTTACAGCGCACGCATAATAAATGGTCGTGATGAGAACCATCTTCAAGTTCAAATACAGCATGTCCGCCATCAATACTTAAACGAGAGACTAACCCCGCACCTTCAAACTGTGTAAGGACACGATATACCGTAGCTAACCCTATTTCCTCACCACTCTCTAGCAGTGCTTTATAAACATCTTCAGCACTCATATGACGTTGCTCAGATGTTTCTAAAATCTCAAGTACCTTTACCCGTGGCAAAGTAACTTTTAAACCCGCTTTTCGTAAATCTTGGCTTTCCATTAACATTGAACCTCGTCGAAACATCGTGATTAGAGTATCATCACGGTTTATTAATTATTATAGATACGTAATATAAATGAAAACCTTTCTCATTTACACTTTTTCTATCCTCACATTAGTTTTGAGCGGCTGCAATAAAGATAAAATCCCTGGCGTGTATCGTATAGATATTCAACAAGGTAATGCTGTTACACAGGATATGATTAACAAATTAAAACCTGGTATGACAAAAAATCAGGTTGCCTATGTAATGGGAACCCCCCTGCTTATCGATACCTTTCATCCTAACCGCTGGGATTATATTTATAGCTTCCATCCCGGAAATGGCGTTCGTGAACAGCGTAACTTAACCTTACATTTTGATGATAAAGAAAAGCTAAGTCATTTAGAAGGTGATACACGTACCGTTGCACGGGAAGACTTACCTCAATCTGAACGTACTGATAGCAGTGTTATCGTCCCATTAGATGAAAATAAAACCGGTGTATTTCAAGGCTTATTGAATACAGTGGGCTTAGGTGATGATGAACCTAAGATAAAAGAGTCTGATAAGCCAGAACTGGCGATTAAAGAAGATGTAGAAAAGAATGAAAAATCAGCTCCTGAAAACTAAACTATAAAAGACAATTACATTACCAAACAGCCCTTAAATGATGAGTTATAATCATTACTTAAGGTATTTAGCATGACTTGCAATGATAAACCTTAGTAGTGGCGTTGCAATTGCTACCAGATGAAGTAATAGCGGTATTATTGCTCATCACCTCTCCTTACTCTAGCCATCGATATAACGAGTGATGACAAAAGGCTCATCAACACCTCCAGTTATATGGTCCCCCATGTCTGGCCCTTGATACACTCTGATATTAAAACTTTCAGGATTGTAATAATAAGATGCTTGATACTTCAACCAGAAGCCTAAATCAGACTTTCTAATCCTTGAACCATCTACAGTCCAACCACTCGGATTACTAGGACAAATTAATTGTTTCTGACACTGTTCCTGAATAATCTTAGCTTCATTGATAGCATCCTCAAGAGCAAGTTGATATGTCCACCTAGCAATACTAAGAATTATAAAAAATATAACAATAGTTAGTAACGGCCTAACTAGATAGTATCTTCTCTTTTTAAAGAAAATTAGCTTAGCAATAATAGAAATGACACTGAATAAAACAGGAAAAATATAAAAACCCGTTAAAAAAACTAATGCGGCTCCACTTTCTGTTGCAAATAAAACGCCTAACATCAGTAATGGAGGGATGGTCTGAAGCAGCCAGTGCTTATAATTTATTTTCCGAGTGGGCGTGTTTTCAGGCTTCATGACGACATCCATTTTCTTGAATCAATCCGAAGTGTATCAAAAATGTTGGATGAAATTATCAATACCCGTGATCATTCAATTTGCAGGTAACCTTAATAAAGTCCGTCATTTCTATGATAAAACGCATCATCCTCGAGATCTTTTATCTAGGTTCTATGGCAGCAACACGAGAGCCCCGCTTAAAAGCTGCGGGAGTGACGGAAAAAGTGTAAACCTGCATCTTCAAGTAGTTTAGGTATATAAGAACTTCATATAGAAAAGTTGCAATGAATGGACGAGCTTAGCCAAAGGGACAAATATTTTATTTCTCGATTATCATCAAGGTCAAACGAGATACCTTAAATCCAGTGAGATTATAGATTCTAAATATTAAAAACAAAAAAGCCGTAGTATAAATACTACGGCTTTTTGTATGTCTGGAGCGGAAAACGAGATTCGAACTCGCGACCCCGACCTTGGCAAGGTCGTGCTCTACCAGCTGAGCTATTCCCGCTAAGAAAGATGTGCATTATAGGCGATTATTTTAAGCTGTCAACCATTAGATTTCATTATTGGCCAAGCTGCTTTCAAATAACTCCACATAGAGCTAATAGTTAGTGCTGATGCCACATAAAGCAAGCCCATACCAATATCAAATATTGGCAATCCAAATAATGGGTTATGGAATATTAAGCAGCCAATAGCTAACATTTGGAAGCTGGTTTTTAGTTTTCCAACATAGGATACTTTGACTGCATTTCGCTGCCCAATTTCAGCCATCCATTCACGTAATGCGGAAATAGTAATTTCACGACCAATGATAATAACGACAGGTATTAACACATACCACTCAGGTGTTTGGTATAAAACAAGTAATAAGGCAACAGCAACGATCAGTTTATCTGCCACAGGATCAAGAAAGGCACCAAAAGGTGATGTTTGGTCCCATTTTCTGGCTAAATAGCCATCCAACCAATCTGTTAGTGAGGCGATTGCAAAAATAATTGTTGCCCAGATATAAGCTGTTTCATAGGGAAGAAAATAACAGCCAATTAACACAGGAATAAGTGCTATGCGCAATAAACTCAGAATATTAGGAAGGTTAAACATAAAATCCACTTAAAATTATAGTTAGTCATAATTATATGATAATGACACTTCAGCCTGAAATAATATAGATATAGTAGCATCTAAAGCGCTTTATTTGTCGCCATGAAAGACATCATAAATTTTTTGAGCCAATGCCTTACTGATCCCATCAACTCGAGCTAAATCTTCTACTCCCGCCCTTTTCACTTCCTGCAGACCGCCAAATTGTTGCAGTAGCTTCTGTCGACGTTTCGGCCCCATTCCATCTATACCTTCTAATGGCGATGTCTTCCTCGCTTTAGCTCGGCGTTGCCTATGACCTGTGATTGCAAAGCGATGAGCTTCATCTCGGACTTGTTGTAATAAATGTAGCGCAGGTGATTCAGGAGGAAGATCAACTTCGCCTTCCTGCCCAACTAAAAATAAGCTTTCTTCGCCCGGTCGCCTTTCAGGACCTTTTGCAATACCTAATATATCAATATCAAGTTGTAATTCTGCCATCACCGCTTTTGCTTCGGTTAACTGTCCTTTACCACCATCAATTAATAATAAATCTGGCCGTTTACCTTCACCTTTTTTGAGTCGCGTGAAACGACGAGTTAGTGCTTGATGCATCGCAGCATAATCATCACCCGGTGTAATGCCTTCGATATTAAACTTTCGATAGTCACTTTTTATAGCACCTTCCAAGCCGAAGACCACACAAGATGCAACGGTAAGCTGACCGCTGGTATGGCTAATATCAAAACATTCAAGTCGCTTAGGCATTTCATCAAGGTTAAGGGCTTCTTGCAGTAATTCAAACCGCTGCAATAAGTTAGCTCGGCTACTTAAGCGTTGATTAAGGCTAATTTCAGCATTGGTTACAGCCATTTTCATCCAACGCACACTATTCCCGCGTTGTGGACAGCGCATTATTACGCGGTGCTGTGATTCCTCTTTTAATACATTCTGTAATAATTCAAGATCATCAGGAATATGACTAACAAGAATTTCAGGCGGAATATCTTTGCCTAAATAATATTGTGGAATAAATGCGGATAATAATTCTTCAGCTGAACTATCCGCTGAGCCTTTCGGGAAATAGGACTTATTACCTAAGCTCCGACCACCGCGAATAAAACAAACTTCCACGACAGCCATACCATCAGCAATTTTAGCCGCCAAAACATCTAAGTCGCCTTGTTCTGAGCTAACATATTGTCGCTCTTGCACGCGACGAAGGCTAATGACTTTATCTCTCACTATCGCCGCTTTCTCAAAGTCTAGATTGGCAGAAGCCGCTTCCATTTGGGCAGATAATTCTTCCATCACCTGCTGATTTTTACCTTCTAGAAATAAAATTGTATGTTCAATATCTTTTTTATAATCTTCTTCTGAAATAAGTCCAACACACGGTGCCGTACACCGTTTAATTTGATATTGTAAACACGGTCTAGAGCGGTTTTGGTAATACGTATTATCGCACTGGCGAACAGGAAATAATTTTTGCAGTAGAGCCAGACTTTCTCGTACTGCACCAGCACTCGGATAAGGTCCAAAATACTTTCCCGCTTTACGCTTAGTGCCTCGATGTAAGCTCAACCTAGGAAATTTATCGCCTGATATTAATAAATAAGGATACGTTTTATCATCACGCAGAAGGATATTGTAGCGAGGCATTAACTCTTTAATTAGGTTATTTTCAAGAATTAATGCCTCATTTTCAGTGTGTGTCACTGTGATATTGATGTTAGCAATTTGAGCCACCATCACGCGTGTTTTTGATGTTAACCCTGTTTTTCGAAAATAACTCGATACCCGTTTTTTTAGATTTTTTGCTTTGCCAACATAAATAACCGTTTCACTTTCATCCTGCATTTGATAAACACCGGGACGGCTTGTTAAGGTCTTTAAGAATGAATCAGAGTCAAACCTAAGCTTATCCTCAGTTTCATCAGTCATGATCTAGTGAACGCCCTACTCATTTCCCTCTTTTTTCGGTGTGTATTGGCGCACATAGCATTTATGCGCTTGATAAAAACTATTGGCAGATAAACCTAACAATATCACCGCGCCAATCAATGCGGGCACTTCATCTCGAAAGAAGTAAATCATTGCTAATGCAGCTAATAATTCAAATGTTCCGATGACTTTTAATAATATGACATTTTCAATGCGTTTCATTTTCATTATGACGTTCCATTTTTATAGCAGTAATTATTAAGATATTATCACACATAAAGTTAGGGCTAATTCTAGTTTTGCACTAGGTGGAGGCAGTGAAACTATGCGAAAATACGTTTTTTATTAAATCTCGGCATATCATGTCTTCACCCAACCTACAAAAGCCTATTATTCCTGCAGTCGCTCAAGAGCAGTACCGTGCAGGACAGCTCTATGGCAGTGCCCAAGGTTTATTATTGGCGAATACCGCACTTCAGCATGATGGACCCATTCTAGTTTTAACCGATGACACACCTACTGCCCACCGCTTAGAACTTGAAGCTACTTTTTATCTTGGTGAACGCACATTACCTATCTTGCACTTCCCTGACTGGGAAACGCTGCCCTATGATAGCTTCTCTCCCCACCAAGATATTATTTCAGAACGTCTAGATACTCTACGTCAACTGCCTGATTTCAAGCGCGGTATTTTAATGGTTCCCATTTCAACCATTATGCATCGTATTGCACCTCATGAATTTTTAGAAGGCAATACGTTACTATTAAAAACAGGTGATCTATTCGAGATTGAAGCATGGCGTAGTAAGTTAGAAAAAGCAGGTTATCGCTATGTATCACAAGTAATGGAACACGGTGAGTTTGCCGTCCGTGGGGCCATTATTGATCTCTACCCCATGGGAAGTAAACTCCCATATCGCATCGATTTATTTGATGATGAGGTCGACACATTAAGGACTTTTGATCCAGAAACACAACGTTCTATCGAGAGCATTGAGTCGATTCAATTATTACCTGCCCGTGAATTTCCTGTTTCAGATGACAGTATTCAATATTTTCGAAAACAGTTTCGTGATCATTTTGATGGTGATCCGCAACGTAGTCTGATCTATCGAGAAGTCAGCGAAGGGAATATGCCGGGTGGTATTGAATATTACCTACCCTTATTTTTAGAGAAAACAAATAGTCTCATTGATTATCTTCCCGATAATGCTTTGCTATTTAATATCAATGATCCACATCATGCTGCTACTGGCTTCTGGCAAGAAATCACACAACGCTATCAACAACATCAAGTTGATACCGAGCGACCATTACTAGCCCCCCAGGATATGTTTATCCCTGTTGATGAATTATTCGCCACATTCAAAAACTACCCTCGCTTACATGCTCAAACTTTTGAGCTTGATAAAAGTGCTGGTAATCAAAATTACAACACCATTACTCCCCCACAACTCACATTCAATGCCCGTCAGGATCGACCTTGTGACGCCCTACTCCAATTTATTGATAACTTTGATGGTCGCATACTGTTCGCAGCTGAAACAGCAGGACGACGTGAAACATTATTAGAGCTGTTACGTGATAATGACATTCTGCCTAAAGTATATAAGAACTGGGATGAGTTTCTTACTGATGATGCTTCATTAGGTATTGCTGTTGCACCGCTAGAGCAAGGTTTAATCCTACCAGAAAATAATATTGCTGTGATTGCCGAACCACAATTGTTCGGTCAGCAAGTGATGCAACGCAGGCGCCGTAGCCGGAAAAAACGTGATTCCGACGCCGTTATCCGTAACCTTGCTGAACTGACTGTCGGTGATGCCGTTGTGCATGAAGATCACGGTGTCGGCCGTTATTTGGGTTTACAGACCTTAGATGTCGGTGATGTCGCAACAGAATATGTCACATTGGAATATGCCAAAGAAGACAAGCTTTATGTACCCGTTTCAGCACTCGATCTAATCAGCCGTTACTCAGGTGCCGCACCTGAATTAGCTCCCTTGCACAAATTAGGTTCTGGTCAATGGGAAAAAGCCAAACGTAAAGCAGCTGAAAAAGTACGTGATGTTGCGGCTGAATTACTTGATATTTATGCTCAACGTGCAGCCCATAAAAAACCACCATTGAATGAGCCTGATGAACACTATGCTACATTCTCTGCTGCATTCCCATTTGAAACAACACCCGACCAACAAGATGCCATTGATGATGTTGTAAAAGATATGACATCAGATAAACCAATGGATCGCCTTGTCTGTGGTGATGTTGGTTTTGGTAAAACAGAAGTGGCGATGCGCGCTGCATTTTTGGCTACACAATCTGGCAAGCAAGTGATGGTCCTAGTACCTACCACCTTACTTGCCCAGCAACATTATGAAAACTTCAAAGATCGTTTTGCAGACTGGCCCATTCAAATTGAAGTCATGTCACGTTTTCAATCAAAGAAAAAATTAGATGGTGTGAAAGATGCGCTATCTAATGGCACAGCAGATATTATTATCGGCACCCACAAATTGATTCAACAAGATATTAATCCAAAACGATTAGGCTTGTTTATTCTTGATGAAGAACACCGTTTTGGTGTCACGCAAAAAGAACAAATCAAAAAGTATCGTGCTGAGATTGATGTACTTACACTAACAGCAACCCCAATTCCTCGTACCTTAAATATGTCCATTTCTGGTATTCGCGACCTTTCTATTATCGCCACACCACCAGCCCGTCGATTAGCAATAAAAACCTTTGTGCAACAATGGGATGCTGAAAAAATTCGTGAAGGTATGTTGCGAGAAATAAAGCGTGGCGGCCAAGTCTATTTCTTACACAATAAAGTGGAAGATATTGATCGTGTTGCCCGAGAACTTGAACTCATTGTCCCTGAGGCTAAAGTCACTGTTGCGCACGGTCAAATGCGTGAGCGTGAACTCGAACAAGTGATGCTCGATTTTTATCATCAACGTTTCAATGTTTTAGTCTGTACCACCATCATTGAAACTGGGATTGATATACCTTCTGCCAATACGATCTTTATCGACCGTGCTGACAAACTAGGTCTAGCTCAACTCTATCAAATTCGTGGTCGTGTCGGTCGTTCCCATCATCGTGCTTATGCCTATTTAATTACACCACCACAAAATGCAATGACTAAAGATGCAGTAAAACGCCTTGAAGCCATTGAATCTATCGAAGACTTGGGTGCAGGATTCACCCTTGCCACACATGATATGGAAATACGAGGTGCAGGTGAGTTATTAGGTGATGATCAAAGTGGTCAAATGCAAGAAATAGGCTTTGGACTTTATAATGAACTGTTAGAACGAGCTGTTAATGCTTTGAAATCGGGTAAAGATCCAAGTTTAAGCTTAGATCAGCGTCATTTCATTGAAATCGATCTGCATGTACCAGCACTCATCCCTAATGATTATTTACCTGATGTCCATACACGGCTTGTTTTATATAAACGTATTTCGGCGGCTAAAGATAATGAAGCATTGCGTGAACTACAAGTAGAAATGATTGATCGCTTTGGTCTATTACCAGAACAAATTCAAACCTTGTTTGCCATTCATGAACTACGTTTTGTAGCCAAAGCAATCGGTATTCGTAAAATTGATGTCTATGATCAAGGCGGACGCATCATCTTCGAACAAGAACCGAATGTTGAACCGATGACGATTATTCAACTCATTCAATCTCAACCTGCTAAATTCAAACTAGATGGACAAGATAAACTGCGTTTCATCAATGATATGCCCGATGCTGAAACACGTTTAAGTACATTAAGTCATGTACTAGAAGCTCTGACTAAATAATCAATGATCGCGGATAAAAATCCATTCATCACCCGATGACATTTCAGCACTAAAACGATAACCATCAGTATCAAATTGCTTTAGTGCTTCGGGCTCTTGAAGTCGCTGTTCGATAATATAACGGCTCATTAAGCCTCGTGCTTTTTTTGCATAAAAACTAATTATTTTATACTGACCGCTTTTCCAGTCTTTGAACACGGGGGTAATAATTCGAGCATTCAACTTTTTAGCTTGTACCGCTTTAAAGTATTCATTTGATGCTAAGTTGATTAATACGCCATCAGCCAATTCGGCTTCAATCGACTCGCGTAATTGGCTACCCCAAAACTGGTAGAGATCTTTGCCTTTCGTATT
>ENA-OSET01004262-OSET01004262.1-sediment-metagenome-genome-assembly--contig:-NODE-4262-length-12748-cov-49.170784_pt1 | contig 12748 bp, 4 predicted proteins | sample MGYA00237882_ERZ534229 | MGnify/ENA primary metagenome ERZ534229 (study PRJEB26408, sample SAMN06266212) | sediment metagenome | isolation source: Hudson Canyon methane seep mesocosm | place...
TACATTAAATGATCCAGAAGAGTCACCCTTGAGACCAGTTCAAAGAAATCCTCCCCATTTTGTCTCAAATTTAACATCTGGAGAAAACTTTTGGATTCGATTGTTGTAAGAGTCCGCTACATAAAGAGAGTCATCCGGCCCAATTGCAACATCTGCCGGATAATCAAAGTTTCTTCCAATAATTCTGCCTTTCTTGCAGATCTGCGGCAAGGGGGTGCAATTTGACGCTAATGCTTGAACACGATGGTTGTAAAAATCAGCAACAAAGTTTTCATCAATAACTTTATCACGAGCGAGTAATGACGCTCTTTGCATAACGTTTTTTAATTCTCGGATATTGCCAGGCCAAGCGTAATGTTTCAACGTTAAGCATGCTTGCTCTGTCAATTGAAAAGCTTCACCTAAAAAATGCTCTGCCAAAGGTAATATATCGGCTTTTCGCTCATTTAATGCCAACAAAGGGAGTTCTATAACATTTAAACGATAATATAAATCTTCTCTAAAATCGCCTTTGGCTATTGCGCCTTTAATATCGGCATTGGTGGCACTAATAATACGTACGTTAACTTTTATCGTTTCACTACCGCCAATGCGTTCGAATTCACCCGTCTCAAGCACTCGTAATAGTTTTGCTTGTCCATCTAATGACAAGTTACCAATTTCATCAAGAAATAGCGTTCCGTTATGGGCTAATTCAAAACGTCCAATGCGACGTTTCGTAATGCCGGTGTACGAGCCTGCTTCAGCACCAAAAAGCTCTGCTGCCATCAATTCAGGTGAAAGTGCGCCAACATTTACTTTAATAAATGGGCCTTGGCGACAACTTGAATTGGCTTGTACAATTTCAGCAATTTTTTCTTTACCTGCCCCATTAGGGCCGGTAATTAATACCGAAACATCAGCATGCGCAACTTGTGTGGTGATCTGCAATAAATTAAACATAGCATCACTTTGATAGCGAATACCACACAGATCATATTGTTCTGCCAGCTCTCGTTGTTGACGATTATGCTTTAAGGCACTCTTACGATGCGCTTGTTGTAACTCACTAAGCTCGATTAAGTTATTAACCGTAACGATGAGTTTGTCATCATCCCAAGGTTTTGAAATATAGTCACTGGCACCAGATTTTACTAAATCAACAGCGGTTTCTAAATGCGTCCATGCGGTCATCAAAATTATTGGTAAGTCCGCAAATCGGCGACGAATTTCGTTAAATAACGTAATACCTTCTTCGCCAGATGTCGTATCTTGTGTGAAATTCATATCTTGAATTACTAGATCATAGTGCGAATTATCAAGTGCTAAAAGCCCTGCTTCTGGTGTTAAGCAATGATCACAATCCAGCTGATTAATGGTAAATAAGACCTTTAGTGCGTGAGCAATATCTGGATTGTCGTCAATAACGAGTATTCGAGCTTTCATTTCATTCCTTTTAATTTCGATACGGCGTGATAGTAACGTATGTAGCTTAACTTTAAAATTCAAATAGATAAGCAAAGCTACATATCAATACCCTTTACGCACTGCGTGTCACGATGGCAGGGGCAATATTAGCGGCACGTTTAGCAGGAAACCAAACCGCCAAAATATTCACTACCCAAAGTAATAGTGCTGTCATTAACAAGATACTGAGGTTGAAAAAGTTTTGACCTGCTTGCTCGGATAACTCAAAAGTAATCGACAAAGTTACCGCGACACCAATCACTAGTCCAATCAAGGTTAAAATACTATTTTCAGTCAAAAAGTAACGCATAATATCGCTCTTTTTAGCACCTAATGCGCGACGTGTTCCTATTTGCTTACGCTTTTGTGTTACTTGAAAAGCGGTTAAGCCGGTAATACCTAGACCTGTAATTATCAGTAAAACAACACTTAACACTAAAAAGGTTAAGGCGCGGCTGCCACGACCATCATACATACGCTTTTGTGTGCGCTTTAATAGCTCACTGGCATTAATATAACGGCCACGCTCTAAATAGAATACGTCGATAATATCTTCTAGTAATGCAACCGCTGTGCCTTGTTCCACACGCATTAAGTAATGCGGTTGTTGAGTTTGACTCCACTTAACTTGAGGGCGAATAATCGACTGATATGACTTACCGCGACCATTTAAGCGTTCGCCAGTCATAAAGTTACTATAAACACCAATGACTTTTACCGGATCGGCATTCTTTGCTAACCAGATAGTTTTGCCAATGGCAGAGCCACTACCAAATAACACCTGCGCCATATCTTGACTGATCATTACTTCAGCAGCACTTTCTGGCGTCGATTCAATATCACCTTTAACCACATCGCTAGCAGTAATTAACCGTCCATCAACCAATGACAGCTTTAAAACATCAATGATTTGTTCATCTGATTCAAATACAACGGTTTTAAAACCCTGTGCGTCTTCCTCTGTTGCCAAGTAAACATCAATCATATTCTCGGCAGTAAAGGGCACAGCATTTGATGGCGCAGCATTAATAACTGATGGGATCTCTTTAACACGTTTAAGGTCATTGAACATTGCTTGGCCAACATCTTGGCTATCATCAAAAAACTCCGGTGAAATCCGCACAATATCCTCATGCGGAATGCCTGAAGGTTTATTCCACTCTTGTAATGTTGTGGTTGCAACCAGTACTGAACTGCTTAGCACGCCCATGGTGAAGGCAATCTGAATAATCATCAACATTGCCATAAATTTATTTTGCTTTAGTCCAAGAAAAATCGGTTTAATATCCATGCTTTTTCTCCTTATTGTGACTTCAGTTGGCTAGCGGGAGGAATATTACACAAACGCCAAATTGGATAAATACTGGCAACGATAGTACAAATAATGCCAGTGACAAATGCATTAGCTATCATCACCCAATTCAATTGAAATAGTGGCTGAATGTCTTCAATGCGCACCGTGTAATCTGATGAATAAAGGCGAATACTCATCATGCCTTGCAAGCCAAAGTAAGAAATAACAATACCGAGTAAACCACCTAATAAACCAATAATAATCACTTCAAGTAAGTGCTGCATAATGATGGTTTTCTTTTTAGCTCCTAAGGCTCTACGTAAACTCACTTCCTTTTTTCGACGCATAAATTTGGCCAGTAAAATACCGACGGCATTTAGTAAACATACCGCAAAGAATAATGTTGCTAGTACTGAAAAGGTATTAAGAAACTGATTACGACCATTAACATAGTTATATTGATCATTGAGATTCGTTAAATACATTGCTAACTCACGAGGAAAGCGTCCTAACGTTTGCTCACTTTCCATATAGCTCATTATTTGTTGACGATAGTCAGCAACTTTGGCTTCAGGCACTTCTGCCCAAAACGTTACCCACGCACATTCAGAGTTAATTAAGCGATCTTTATTCTCAGTACGAAATGAACGCGAAATATCAGCATTAGCAGCCCAACAATCAAAGCCGGCACTGCGCGGTAGGTTGTTGTCCAGTGCAAAGGTATAAGGAATAAAAAAGTTGTCAGGATAACCCGGCCAAAAACTGCGGTTATAAAACTTACTGCTTAAATACCAAGTATCTAATACGCCAATAATTTTCAACACATGTGTGTTGATACGCACACTTTCACCAACACTATTACGGCCACCAAAAAGCTTGTCATTGCCTACACCGCCAAAAAGCGTGTCATCGCCATTGTGACCTTTTAGAATATCATTGCCACCGTCGCCGTATAACTCATCTAAACCTTTACCGCCGTATAACTTATCTTTACCTTCACCGCCATGAATCTCGTCATTATCATTAGCCCCAAAAATACGGTCATCGCCTGCACCGCCCCAGAAGGTATCATCACCATTCGAGCCTTTCAGAAAATCATTGCCATCACCGCCTGAAATGGTGTCGTTACCATTACCGCCAAAAAGTGTATCGCGGCCCTCTCCGCCATCAAGGGTATCATTGTCAGCGCCGCCATAAAGCTTGTCATCACCCTCTCCACCCTCGAGCGTATCATTACCGCCATCACCTTTCAGGGTATCCTTACCGGTTCCGCCCTTTAAGGTATCACCACCATTACCGCCCCAAAGCATGTCATTATCAGCACCGCCATCAAGGGTATCATTGTCAGCGCCGCCATAAAGCTTGTCAGCACCATCACCGCCATTGAGGGTATCATTACCGCCTTCACCTTTCAGGGTATCTTTACCGGTTCCGCCATTAAGAGTATCAATACCATTACCGCCCCAAAGCATGTCATTATCAGCATCGCCATTTAAGGTGTCATCACCAACGCCGCCATAAAGTTTGTCATTGTCTGCACCCCCATGAAGGGTATCATCGCCGCTATCACCTTTTAGCGTGTCCAACCCCTCACCGCCGTGAAGTTCATCACCCCCCACACCGCCATGAAGTTGATCGTTGCCGGCCTCCCCCCAGATCTGATCAAAACCGGCTCCGCCATAAACAGTATCGGCACCGCCACCGGCATAAATGGTATCGTCATTAAACCCTCGCTCCTCTACAGTAGGTTGCACCTGTTCGCTAGGGCTTGTCTGTGTCGTTGCGGTATTAGTCGTTGTCGATTCTGTACTCATCTCCAATACTGTATTTGTTGACTCGGTATTTTCTGTTGACGGCGCACTACTTGTCGTATCGTTAGTCGCTGCGGCTTCAGTTGTTGCCGTCGACTCTGTCTCTGTCGTTGAAGCACTCGTTGTGGTCGAACCCGTTGCCGGCTCGTTCGATGTGGTCAATACTGTACTATCGGTTGACGACGCACTGCTTGTCGTCTCGTTAGCCGCTGCGGCTTCGGTTGTTACCGCCGCTTCTGTCTCTGTCGTTGAAGCACTCGTTGTGGTCGAACCCGTTGCCGGCTCGATCGATGTGGTCAATACTGTACTTTCGGTTGACGATGGACTGCTTGTCGTATCAGAATCATTCGCTGCAGTCGCTAAAGTACTTGATGTCGCTGTCGTTTCTGGCTCTGCCGAAGACGTACTCGATGTGGTCGAACCCGTTGCCGGCTCGATCGATGTGGTCAATACTGTACTGTCGGTTGACGGCACACTGCTTGTCGTATCGTTAGCCGCTGCGGCTTCGGTTGTTGCCGCCGCTTCTGTCTCTGCCGACGACGTAGTCGTTGTGGTCGAACCCGTTGCCGGCTCGTTCGATGTGCTCAATGCTATACTATCGGTTGACGGCGCACTGGCTGTCGTCTCAGTATCATTCGCTTCAGCCGCCAAGGCTTCAGTTGTTGCCGTCGACTCTGTCTCTGGCGTTGAAGCACTCATTGTGGTCGAATCCGTTGCCGGTTCTTCGGCTGTCTGTGTGGGAGCGGTATCCGTGGCTGCTTGCGTCGTGGCGTCATCTGATTCTGAATCCCCCCAAATGATATCGCTGCCATCGCCTGAACGGATCACATCGTTACCTCGGCCGCCGGAAACACTGTTGTTCCCGGTACCGGCGTCAATTAAGTCATCGGCGCCGCGCCCGTTGATGGCATCATCACCGCCGCCTGCTTGAATATCATCGGCCTCGTCGGTCCCGTCTAACACGTCATTATTGTCTGTGCCGAACATTTTTGCTTTCTTAATTTCAACACTACTGGTATCAGTACCCGACCCATCGCTTTCTGTGACTACCGGTTTTCCTTTAGTTGACTTTGCCATTTGACTTACCCTTTAAAATTTCTGATCACCTTATTAAGGATGCATTTTTTATGCCTAAAGCGCTGTTGTTTTACAATTCATACTCAAGCCCTAGCTAGACTGGCTTTTTGGGCCTTCCCCTGATCTACAGCTGTTTTTATACGGGGAAAATATTCTATTTTTTTGCAGAGTCGTTCACCTTTTGCAAACCGTGCATTGCACAATAAAAATAACGCACCTTAACCTAGTGAATAAAAGTGTCTCCTTAGGGTTACACCACACTGGACAGATCGTGGAGCTGAAAATGGGCTGCGGTTAAATTTGCCATCTCGACACCTTCCAGCGTGACACTGCCGTAGCCCCCCGTGGACATCAGGGGGAACTGATCCCACTGGCTAAAATCAATTACTGCATCGCTATTGACATTACTGTCAATAACTAAATCTTCAAAACCTAAATATGTTGGTCGAGCAATCGCTACACTCACTTCAGCTACAGTTGAACCATCGGTTAACCCCTGAAAGGTAAGCACCCCTTGTTCAGCAGTCACCGCGCTGAAAAGATCCTCATACGTTGCTAGGGAACTGGCTAGATTTTGAAGTGCCTGATCGAGCCCTTCGCTACCCAATACTGCTTCCAAGTAATTACCGCCTTCAATGTTCAGCGCCAGGCTATCCCCTGCGATCAGGTTCAGGTGATTAAAATCTAAACTTTGCACCCCGATCACGGCAGGCTCTGCCATCACAGCTTGCCCGTCGCTATCAAAGCGCTGACCGTAGATGCCAATGCCTGAGCCGTCCTGACCTGCATAAGAATGCCAAGTCACCATAAAACCCCCATCAGCCAGCGCTGTGGTGCTGGGACCGGATTGATGATTATCGGTAGTGCTATTGACCTGAAATTCACCTCCGACGGCAACCCCTGCACTATCAAAGCGCTGACCATAGATACCCGCCCCTGAGCCGTCCTGATAAGAGGTCCAGGTCACTACAAAACCGCCATCATTGAGTGCTGTGGTGCTGGAACTGCTTTGCCAATTATCGGTAAAGCTATTGACCTGAAATTCAGCTCCTACAGCAGCCCCTGCGCTATCATAGCGCTGACCATAAATGCCATGGCCTGAGCCGTCCTGATAATGAGAGCTCCAAGTCACGACAAAACCGCCATCACTCAACGCCGTGGTACTGGAACGTTCTTGATTATCAGTGGTATAGCTATTAACCTGAAATTCACCGCCGACAGCAACCCCTGCGCTATCATAGCGCTGACCATAGATGTCAGTGCTTGAGACGATCTGCTCATACTGCTCCCAACCATCCGAATAATAAGTCACTACAATGATTGCGTCTGGACCATAAGAACTCCAAGTCACCACAAAGCCGCCATCAGACAACGCTGTGGTGCTGGGACCGGATTGATGATTATCGGTAGTGCTATTGACCTGAAATTCACCTCCCACAGCAGTCCCTGCACTATCAAAGCGCTGACCGTAGATGCCGTAGCTTGAGCCGTCCTGACCATTAGAATCCCAAGTCACCACAAAGCCGCCATCATTAAGCGCTGTAGTGCTCGATTGCCATTGGTAACCAGCGGTAGTGCTATTGACCTGAAATTCAGCGCCTACAGCAGCCCCTGCGCTATCAAAGCGCTGACCGTAGATGCCGTAGCTTGAGCCGTCCTGATCCTCAGAACTCCAGGTCACCACAAAACCGCCATCATTGAGTGCTGTGGTGCTGGAACCGGATTGATGATTATCGGTAAAGGTATTGACCTGAAATTCATCGCCTACAGTTGCCCCTGCACTATCAAAGCGCTGACCGTAGATGCCGTAGCTTGAGCCGTCCTGATCCTCAGAACTCCAGGTCACCACAAAGCCGCCATCATTGAGTGCGGCGGCACTGGAATCGCCTTGATTATTAGTGGTATAGCTATTGACCTGAAATTCATCTGCAACGGCCTCGGCGGCCGCAACCTCAACGCTCGCTGTAGGCGGCGCCGCAAAAGGCAGCCGGACTAAAAGGCTCGATAAATCGATCGTATCTTCACCGGCCTGAAAATCTAAAATCGTATCATGGCCTAAGCCATCCATTTTAAAGGTATCGGCGCCGGCTTCACCGACTAAGCGGTCATCCCCTAGCCCCCCCAGTAAAATATCGTTATCCGCGCCGCCAACCAGATAATCATTACCGGCATCGCCGTATAATTGGTCTGCCCCATTTTGGCCAAAAAGCCGGTCGTCACCGTCATCGCCGTGCAATAAGTCGGCGCCATTTTGACCGTAGAGTTTATCGTTGCCTTCATTGCCGGACAAAAGATCGTTACCGGTACGGCCAAATAACTTATCGTTCATTAAGCCGCCGGCCAAAACATCATCACCACTCCCACCGTCGAGTTGGTCGACCCCATCGCCGCCTACTAAAATGTCATGATCATCGCCGCCATAAAGAAAATCATCGCCCGCCTCACCGGCTAATTGGTCGGCCCCTGCGCCGCCGACCAAAGTATCGTTATCGGCGCCGCCGTGTAAAATATCATCCCCGTTCTCACCGTCGAGTAGGTCAGCTCCCTCGCCGCCTACTAAGGTGTCGTGATCATCGCCGCCATAAAGAAAATCATCGCCTCCCTCACCGGCTAATTGATCTGCCCCTGCGCCACCGTACAAGGTATCGTTATCGGCACCGCCTTGTAATACATCATCCCCTTGCTCGGCGTAAAGAGTATCTTCTCCGGTACCGCCGACTAAATGGTCAGCCCCTAAACCGCCAAACAGGGTGTCGTTACCGTCACCGCCGTCCAAAATATCATCACCCGCATCGCCTGCCAACTGGTCTGAACCGCTGTCACCGTACAACACATCATGCCCTTCGCCGCCCACTAAATTGTCTGCGTTCAACCCGCCTGACAAAACATCGTTACCGTCACCCCCGGCTAAATAATCGTTGCCGCCATCACCCAGTAAGCGGTCAGCACCGCTATCACCGTAAAGCCAATCTTTATCTGCACCGCCCTCTAGCCAGTCGTCCCCGTCATTACCGTGCAACCAGTCTTCACCGTCGCCCCCGTAGACACTGTCGGCCCCTTCATTGCCAGACAAAATATCATTGCCGGCCTGGCCGAATAACACATCGTTCATCAAACCGCCTGACAAGGTGTCTTTACCCTCCCCGCCATCAAGTAAATCGACGCCATCGCCGCCTGTTAAGATGTCATTATCTAAACCGCCATAAAGGCTATCGTTACCGCCATCACCGGCCAGTTGGTCTGCACCCTGTTCACCGTAAAGCACATCTGCGCCTTGCCCCCCGCTCAAACTATCGCCTTGATCACCGCCATAAAGGGTATCGTCACCGTCCTCACCGAACAACTGATCATAACCCCAAGCGCCCTTTAACAGATCATCGCCTAGTCCGCCGTAAAGGGTGTCGTTATCACGCCCGCCGTCCAGTACATCATCACCGCCATCTCCCTTTAACAGATCATTGCCGAACCCGCCGTACAACGTATCGGCATCCGCACCGCCATAGAGTTCATCATTACCACCGCCGCCTACTAACGTATCTAAGCCGGCCTCACCTTTTAATACATCGCTCTGATAACCCCCGTCTAGCGTATCGTCGCCGTCACCGCCATACAGTAAATCTTCAGCATTACCGCCCTCAAGAACATCATTACCCGCATCGCCGTAAAGAATATCGTTGCCACCGTCGCCGGATAACTGGTCATCGCCTTCATTACCGTGCATCACGTCACTGTCATTATTGCCGTACATGATGTCTTGGCCGGCATGACCCGCCATAATATCTGCACCTTGACCGCCGTGCATTACGTCATCCCCGGCTTGGCCCAACAACACATCATCGCCTTGATTTCCAAGTAGCGTATCGTGGCCCTCGCCGCCATCTAAAACATCTGCACCGGTGCCGCCTGAAAGACTATCGTTATCATCACCGCCGGTTAACGTGTCATTGTCTTCACCACCGCGTAATTCATCATGGCCTAAGCCGCCTTTGATCACATCACTACCGCTGCCGCCTAAGAGAAAGTCATCACCTTCTCCGCCGTCTAAATCATCCGCGCCGTCACCGCCTTCTAAATGGTCAACGCCCGCTCCACCCGATACCGTATCATTGCCCAGACCGCCATACAGACGGTCATCTCCAATCGCGCCTAAAATAACATCGTTGTCACTGCCGCCATGAATCTCATCCGCGCCACTGCCGCCGGTTAATTGATCGGCACCTTGTTGGCCTAAAATTAAATCGTCGCCGTCACCGCCTTCGATAGTATCGGCTCCTAAACCGCCCCAAATCTCATCGGCTAAGCCACCGCCATCGACGGTATCATCCCCGCTGCCGGCATAAATCAGATCCATTCCGGCACCGCCATTAATCACATCCTGGCCTTCATTTCCGCGCAGCTGATCGTCGCCTTCGCCACCGTCTATAACATCATCACCCGCACCGCCGTAGATTTGGTCATTATCTAAACCGCCGACAATCAGATCATGGCCTCCCATGCCATAAAGCTGGTCGGCACCGTCTTCGCCGTAAACCTCATCGTCATCGTCTCCCCCGCGCAAACTATCGTTACCGGTTCCGCCGTACATCAAATCATTGCCAGCACCGCCAGCCATCGCATCATCGCCGCTATTACCATAAAGCGTATCAATGCCCTGACCGCCATCTAACTTGTCATTATTTTCATGACCATAGATCACATCGTCATCGTCGCCGCCACGTAAGGTGTCAATACCCAGGCCACCCCAGAGCGTATCGTTACCGGAACCGCCGTGAATCGCATCGTCGCCGTCTTCACCGTAGAGCACATCATCATTCTCGTCGCCGTAGAGATAATCGTCCTCAGTACCGCCATAAATCAGATCAGCACCTAGCCCGCCTCTTAACTGATCGGCTCCTGAGCTTCCATAGATTGAATCATTACCTGCACCGCCATAAACGACATCATCACCAGCATTACCGCGCAATTCATCTTGGCCTTCACCGCCCACGACAGTATCATTTCCGTCACCGCCATAAATAAGGTCATCGCCACCTTCACCCCGGAGCTGATCGCCGCCTTCTCCACCGTAAATCTCATCATCCTCGGTGCCGCCAAAAACATTATCATTGCCAGAGCCGCCATAAATGACATCAACCCCGGCACCACCACTGATTAAATCATCGTCTTCATCGCCATAAATAACGTCATTGCCTTCCCCACCAACCAAACGGTCACTGCCTACCGAGCCAAAAAGATGGTCATTACCCGTGCCACCGATCAGATGATCATCACCCTTATCGCCATAAAGTGAATCATCATCCGCGCCGCCGTTGAGCACGTCATCGCCATCGCCGCCACGGATAAGATCTGTTCCGGTTTCGCCGTGCAAACGATCATCCCCCCAGCCGCCATAGATGACATCGGCCCCTGCACCGGCAAAGACTAAATCGTTATAGGCCCCTTGCGCATAAATTTCTTGTTGAGCTAAAAAAAGCTCACTATCCACCAGAACATTCTGCTCTACCGGTCCCCCTTCATAGGGCGTTGCGTACAACACATCGGGGCTAGAGGCCTGGTCAAGCGCTTCTGTATCGCCGTAGAGTAAATCATTACCGTCGTCTGAAAGGATAATGTCATTACCTGCATTACCAAAGACCTGATTGTCTCCGCCCCCGGCATCAATCAGATCATCATTATCAAGACCGGTAATAACATCATCACCCTCATAACCTTTAATATCATCGGCAATGGCTGACCCTATTAATATATCGTTAGTCTCGGTGCCAATAATTTTATCTTCTTGTGCTGTCGCCATTGCAACCTCTTACCTGTTATCTTTATGATTAACACTGCATATCTTGTGCCTGACAAAAAATAACGATAGAAATTCACAACCTATTGAATAATAAGGGAATTTAATTTACTACACTATTGAAAAAAGACTTATCTGCATCTTACTTTGCAAAACAACTGCATATTGAGTTACATATTGAGAATCCAAGCGTGCTAGAAAGATCACGCCTCAACCATAACAATCACTGACCTTCCGTATTCTCATCTCAAGGTTTAACCGCATTTATGATGGGTGAACAAACCCAAAAATATAGCTTTTATCTGGACGTATTCAAGTGAATAACTTAGCTATTCTAAGTCTCTATTGATTGAGCGGGTATCCGTACCGTGGGTCGATAAGGGGCTTACTCAGGGACTCGTTCTTTGAGAGCAATCGCTTGGAAAAGCGGCCCATCACTTTAGCAGGTGTTTTATTGACGTACACGATAAAACCTTCACTGCTGCATTATCCAAAAGCGTATTGGCACCCTATTTATACGAAAAGTATTTTGGATTATCTCGTCGATCATTGCTGACCAACAGGTTCTTGACGGTTTTTTTAGTAGGCCGTTAGCGGCCTTGTTGGGTAATATTTTTCTAAGTTGGGCACCCTAAACAAAGGCTTGGTGACGGGTTGTTGCGCGTTAATCTGAGCCATTTTTAAGGGTTATTTTTTCCTGCCCTCTTTACTCAACCATTCATAAACGGCCACGCTACGATAATGCTTACTCACTGAATGCAGATAACATCCAATAGAGACAGCGGTAAAAGAGAGGATGCCCGTTATTACCCTCGATTATTGCAACCAGTGCTCAGGATTTAAAGACTTCCCTTGATCTCGAATGCCAAAGTAAAGCCCTGCGGTATTTCGACCGCCACTTTTACCGACGGTGGCAATCACATCGCCCACGTCGACCCAATCGCCCACTTCTTTGTACAAGCTCTGATTAAAAGCATAAAGGGTCATAAAATCGTTGCCATGATCGACAATAACCATGAGCCCATAGCCTCTTAACCAATCAGAAAAAACAACGCGCCCCCGGGAAATGCTTTTGACCTCAACGCCTTCTTCCGCACGGATAACAATACCATCCCATCGACCGGCTGAACGGCGCGCACCAAATGTTTTGATAACCGGTCCTGATACCGGCCACCCCAAACGGCCTCGCTGCTCACTAAACTCCTGGGCGATATTCAACTCGTATGGAAAGTCGTCCATAGACTCCTGAATCTCTGAAAACAATTGCTGCAAGCGCTTTTCATCCGCTTTCAATAGCGCTAAGGCCTTCAGTTGATCTTGTTCGTCAGA
>ENA-OSET01004263-OSET01004263.1-sediment-metagenome-genome-assembly--contig:-NODE-4263-length-12743-cov-6.907390_pt1 | contig 12743 bp, 12 predicted proteins | sample MGYA00237882_ERZ534229 | MGnify/ENA primary metagenome ERZ534229 (study PRJEB26408, sample SAMN06266212) | sediment metagenome | isolation source: Hudson Canyon methane seep mesocosm | place...
ACTGTTTGCATTGAATAGTTTTAACTCGTCAGTAAAGGTTGTTGTTAGCATATGGTGTGGTGACATCTTCCCGTCAGTAGATTGTACATCTACATTTTTTTGTTCGCAATTACAAACCGTGTGCATATCTCCATCTCCTGCACAATAAATATAATCCCCTGACTGTTTGTCGTACCAATCGTTAGCAATTATTCCGTGTACAGCAGGAGTAGTTCCTGTATAAATACTCGCATGCCCCGGGCCAGTATAAGTAGGAACATATCCGAATTGTGCATTCCTAAAAAAATGACCTTCCTCAATCAGTTTTTTAAAACCATCATCTCCAAAGTTGTTCCAAAAACGGTAGATGTAATCGTATCGCATTTGGTCAACCACAATACCAACTACTAGTTTTGGTTTTTCAATTTCTTGCTCTGTAGATACTTTTAAGGAAAGTGAAACACCTCTTGTCTTTTGTGAAAATGATTGCAGTCCTGTAAAGATGATAAGTGTAAGTATGAGTGTTTTTTTCATGTTATTCAAGAATTATTTTCCTCTCAACTGTTCCATCATCATAGATGTAAAAGAGCGGTTGATTTATTTTTTTTATTTCTCTTCCTAAGAGGTCTGTTACTTTAAGCAGTTCTTTGTCTGTTGTGTGTTCTTGTACAAATGTAGCACTACAATTAGTGTCAAATGAAGTCCAAGAATCAATATTTATCCAATTTGTATTTGACCAAGCCATATTATCTACATCAATACAATATAAATTAGGATTGTTTTTAGCATTGAAAGAATAATTGATAACAGAAAAATTCGTGTTATTTCCATTTCTTACATTAAGCATTGTAAGATTATTATTAGAACAATATAAAGCATTTAAAGCAGTATTATTACTTACATCAAGGCTGGTGAGTTGATTAAAATAACAAGATAATTCAATTAAATCTGTATCATTACTTATATCAAGGATTGTTAGTTGATTCAAATAACAATGCAAAGTAGTTAAAACAGTATTAGTACTCACATCAAGGCTTGTAAGTTGATTATTATCACAATACAAAGTAGTTAAAGCAGTATTAGCACTCACATCAAGGTTTGTTAGTTGATTACCAGCACAATCCAGATAAGTTAAAGCAGTATTATTACTCACATCAAGGCTTGTAAGTTGATTATATTGACAATACAAAGTACCTAAAGAAGTATTATTACTTACATCAAGGCTGATGAGGTCATTACTCTGACATGTTAAAAGAAGTAAGTCAATATTATTAGTTACATCAAGGTTAGTTAGTGAATTACCAGAAGAATACAGAAAAGTTAAAGAAGTATTATTACTTATATCAAGGCTGGTGAGTTGATTATTTTGACATTGGACTACATTTAAAGCCGTAGCAGCACTTACATCAAGGATGGTGAGTTGATTATTTGCACACCTCAAAGTAGTTAAAGCAGTATTAGCGCTAACATCAAGGCTGGTGAGTTGATTATTTGTACACTCTAATTCAGTTAAAGCAGTAAAATCTGCTATTCCTGTTAAATCAGAGATGTTTAAATTATTACAGTCAATAGTACCATTAAATACTATAGCTTCACTTACTTGTATTTCGGCATCTCCATTGGTGTTGATAGCGGTGTTCCCAACTAAATATGCTTTAAAGTTAGCGTCAGGTATGTTTACATTTTGTCCAAGCCCAATGATAGGTAAGCAAAGTAATATAAGTAGTAGTTTTTTCATTTATTCTATAACTATTCTGTTCTCTACTGTTCCATCATTATAGATGTAAAAGAGGGGTTGATTAGTTTGTTTTGTTTCTCTTCCTAAGATGTCTGTTATTCTAAGAAGCTCTTTGCTTGTAGTGTTTTCTATGATTGATGTAGGTGTGCCGCACTGAAAAAGATACAAACCAGTTTGCATGTCAGATACAATAATATTTCCAGACGGAAGGTTAGGATATACTCCCCAAGCCCCGCTTCCCATGCTTGAATAATTGGTAGAGCTATAAGTGTCGTACTGGCAACTTTGAATCGGATTGTAAGGATCAGAAATATCAAAAACCCTTAGGCCGTCATGGAGATACGAGATAAATAGCAAATCACCCTTTATAATCCCATTATGAGCTGTTGATAGAGAGTCAACCCCTGAATTAAAAGTAGATAAAACAGAAATATTGGTAAGGTCAGAAACATCTAAAAGCTTTACATCATACCCATGATTTTCATCAAACATAGCGTAAATAGTCTGATCTTCATTTAACCATCCAGAATGGTTAAATCCAGCATCTGGATAAGAAGTAAAAGATGTTAAATGAGTAGGCTGATCTCCTATTGTGTTTACCATTGTAAAATCTTCAACCCTTAGTCCGTTCCCACCACAATTAAGATACGCTATATCGTTTATTATGTATGCATCATGTACATTTACTCCTGTGGATGAGTAAATTAATATTGGATTTTGAGGAGAGTCTAGACTATATACTTGTATAGAGAAATTTGCGTATCCACAAGAATACATCTTAGCAGATGTTTTGTCAATATAAATATTATGTGATGTTGTAAGTAATGCATTGGAATCATAAACCGTACTTACTGAGTTAGGTAAATTAGAAATATCAATAATCTGTAAAGTAGAAGTATTTCCCTCATAACAAACTGCATACAAGTAGCCTTCAAAATCATGAAAATCCCTATGAATTACTCCGCTTCCTATATAAGCTCCCGCTACAAACGCTACTTCAGTAGCAGTTGCTGGATCAGTGACATCAAAAAAGTGAGTCCCTGCAGTAGATCCAATTACTGCAATTTCACTTCCATTTACTTCAAAACCCCAACATTCATTATATCGGCTGTTATATGATGTTGATGGCACTAATGTGCTGTCTTGCCAATGGTATAAGAGAGTTGCTGTTTGTTGTGACAAAGTGAATAAAGGCAAACACAGTAATATAATTAGTAGTTTTTTCACTTCCCCCTCTTTTTAATTCCAAGAACTCCAAGTGATAAAACAACTGCAACAAATACATCTGCAATAGGAGGCACTTCAGGCCAAACAAAATTCCAAATACATACTAATGCTAACCATCCAAACCACAAGAAGTCAAAATCTTTAATTTTCATTTTATACATGTAATAGACTAGCAAACTTACAAATAGTCCCCAAAACATCCCTCCTAAAATATCAAAAGGATAGTGAACTCCCAAATAAATACGGCTAAAGCCGATAACCACAGCCCAAGAAAATAGCCAGGCAAATCCCCAAAAATTACGGAACAACAAAGCCATAAAAAAGGCAATAGCAAAGGAGTTAGATGCGTGTGAGGAGATAAATCCGAAAGGACCTCCACAACCATCAACAACTCTTATTCCTTCTAACAAATGACAAGGTCTCGCTCTTTCAAATACTTCCTTGAAAAGATGAACACTTCCGAAATCTGCTAGAAAAATTAATAAACCTAACCCTAATAATATTTTAATGAATTGATCTGAGAATCGTTTGTAAATTAAATAAAGAATATAAATATAAAGTGGAATCCAAAACCATTTTGAAGATATAAGAATCATTAGCTGATCCATTTGTTCCCAACCTGCAGAGTTGATTATTCTGAAAAAATATTCATCTATTTTCTGCAGATTTTCCATTACTCATTCAGTTTTTTCCAGATTAAATCTTTCAATTCAGTCAACCCTTGTTGGGCAACAGAAGAAATAAATAAAGAAGGTAAATCAGTTGGTAATTCTTCTTTCATTTCAGCTATTAGTTCTTCATCTAACATATCCGATTTACTAATGGCAAGTATTCTGTCTTTATCCAAAAGTTCAGGATTATATTTTTGTAATTCTCCTAATAGAATTTCATATTCTTTTGCAATATCATCTGCATCAGCAGGAACCATAAATAGCAATGTGGAGTTTCTTTCAATATGTCGTAAGAATCGTAATCCCAGTCCTTTTCCTTCAGATGCTCCTTCAATAATTCCAGGAATATCTGCCATAATAAACGATTGATGATCACGATAAGAAACAATTCCTAAGTTTGGAACAAGAGTTGTAAACGGATAATTTGCAATTTGTGGTTTTGCAGCAGAAACTACAGATAATAAAGTTGATTTTCCTGCATTAGGAAACCCTACCAACCCAATGTCAGCCAATACTTTTAGCTCTAAAACAAACCAATCTTCAATTACATCACCACCAGGCTGAGAATATCTTGGAGCTTGATTGGTTGGGGATTTAAAGTGAGAATTTCCTCTTCCACCCATCCCACCTTTTACGAGCGTAATTTCTTCTGCATCATCTGTTATTTCAAATAAGACTTCTCCACTTTCAGCATGCTTAATAATTGTACCTAAAGGAACTTCAATATAGCTACTCTCTCCATCTTTACCAAAGCTATTACTTCCAGTTCCATCACCGCCATGGTCCGCAAAAATGTGTTTTTGATAACGCAAATGAAGTAGAGTCCACATTTGTTTATTCCCTCTGATAATTACACTTCCTCCATGCCCTCCATCTCCACCATCAGGACCCCCTTTTGCTGTGGTTTTATCTCTCCTAAAGTGAGAGGATCCAGCACCTCCTTTACCAGAACGGCAAAAGATTTTTACATAATCAACAAAGTTGGAATTTTTAACTCTCATTTACAATGTATCAATCACATTATTAAGTTTACTTGCAATGTCTTCTACAGTACCATTACCTTTAATTTCAGATAGTTTATTTTGTGTAGAATAATAGTCTTTAAGTGGTGCTGTTTTATTATTATATTCGTTAATTCTGTTTGCAATAATGCTTTTATTTTGGTCGTCCGCTCTTCCTGAGCTTTCTCCCCTTGCTAGTAATCTTCTTATTAATTCTTCATCTTCAACTATTAAAGAAAGCATAGCAGAAATTGAAGTTCCTTTCTCATCTAATAAATTATCCAGAGCTTCAGCTTGTGCTGTTGTTCTTGGGAAGCCATCAAAAATAAATCCATTTGCTTTTGGGTTGTTATCTAATTTGGAAGATATCATTCCAATAACAACTTCATCAGGTACTAAATCACCTCTATCCATTAATGTTTTTGCCTCTAATCCTAAAACAGTTCCTGCAGCTATTTCTCCTCTTAAAATATCGCCAGTTGAAAGGTGTACTAGGTCATATTTGTCAATTAATAAGTTAGATTGCGTTCCTTTCCCTGCACCAGGAGGGCCAAATAATACTAAGTTTAACATTGGTTTTTAGTTTAGTTTTTTAATTTAAAAATATGTGGCAAATTACGCCCAATTTCGTCATAATCCAAACCATATCCTACAACAAAATCATTTGGGATAGATTTCCCAATAAAATCAATAGGAATTTCTTTTGTATAGGCCTCTGGCTTAAAGAGTAATGTAGCAACTTTTATATCTGCCACCTCTTCTTTTTCAAGTAATGATATTATTTTTTCTAAGGTAATACCGGTATCAATTATATCTTCAAGGATTATGATATTTCTATTTCTAATATCTTGTCCTAGACCAATTAGTTCGCTTACTTCTCCAGTTGTTTGAGTTCCTGAGTAAGATGAAAGCTTAACAAAAGAAATTTCGGTATTTGGTAGAGTTATCTTCTTCATTATATCTGAAGAAAACATGAAAGAACCATTCAATACAGAAATAAATAAAGGATCTTTTATTCTTACTTCATTTATATTATGAGCCATAGAATGTACTATAGCAGCAATTTCTGTTTCAGGAATAAAAACTTCAAATGTTTTATTATGTAAAGTAATTGGTTTCATTTAACAATGATTCTTTTCTCTACCGCACCATCATCATAAAGGTAAAAAAGTATAGAGTTATTTTTTACTTCAGTTTCTCTTCCCAGCATATCTTTGATAGTTAAAAGTTTTCTTTCTGGATTTTGCTCACTTATATTAATAGATGAGGTAGAAGTGACACCATTAAGCTGATCAACCACAGCTAATCCATCACCTAATTCATAATAATCTACTGTTACAAAATTAGGGAATTTATTAGTTTGGGTTTGACAATTTAGAGCTCTATTAATAAAAAATGGATTTGCATTTACATCATTTGATTCATTGTAGAGGCCATATCCTAAGGTAGCATCAGTAACAAAATGATTGAATATAAATAAATCATTTAAAGGATCCCCTCTGTTAAAATCACATGTAAAATCATTGATATTGCCAACACTATAATGCGTTTCTACTGCATAGTCCCACACATAATGATACCATGACTGTGAGCTACTTGCATCATCAACATCAGAAAAGATAACTAGTCTATTATCATTGTCAATCATACTCTGTAATGTAGGCCATGTTGAATTATGTGTGTATAAATAATTAGATAATCCAGATTGGTTAATTTCATCCTCTATGTCATTAGCTGTCACATAACATTCTAGTATGATTGTTACAATTTCATTTGAGTTGTTATCTAAAAATGTTTTGATATCATTAAATATATCAGATAATGGAATTGTGCCAAGAAGAAATGTAGAATGATATGCCGTTGGAGTACCAAAATAATCATAAACATCAATCATCAAACCTCTAGCTCCATCATTTAGTTGAGATGCGATATTATAGGTTTGATTAGGAAATGACAATCCATCTTCATCTGAGTTGAAAGCATTATGTGTTGTTAGATAGGCCACTTCATTGTATTGCTTTGAACATAAATCTATAGAGCCATTACATTGCGCATAACTAATCTGTAGCGAAACTACTAGCAGTGATAATATGTATATAGTTCTTTTCATTTTAATTATTACACCATACTTTTCTTAGAATTAGCTGTTCTTCTGTCGCTTTCTCTATTCTTACAAATTCCAAAAGTTTGTAATGATTCCCAACAGCTAAAGATATTGCTTTTTCTGAGAACTTCTTTTTTACCGTAAAGGTTACCTGCTTGTTACACCCTTTCAGAATGTCAGAAAGCTTTCCTTCTATTTTTTCCCCGTTTACTTTGGTGATTTCATCTTCTGGAGTTATTCCGTTTTTATCAGTAACCGAATTAGGCTCTACCTTTTTAATAATTACTTTACCATCCTCTTTTACAGCAATAAAGCCAAAATATTGTGCAGAAATATTAGGGTTTTCTTTTTCTGTTAATTCCAAACCAGCTACTTCCAAAGCCGTTTTTAAAGTAGGAATATAATCTTCAGTTCCATAAATATGATTTTCAAAAATTTCAACAACTTTCAATCCTCCAAATTTCACGCAAATATTCCTAAAATCATCTTCAGAATATCCTTTTCCTTTTAAAGCAAAATCTTCATAGAGTTCTTTCATTACAGAATGTAAACTGTTCTTTCCTTCCGTATTTTGGATAATCTCTAAATCTATCATCAACATGCAAAGTGCTGCATCTGGGTAGATAGAAGTTTTCCTGTCGGGAGCCCCCAATTTATAACCATCTAACCAATTATCAAAACCACTATCAGCTACCGAAAGATTGAATCTTCCATAGTTTGTTAAGTGTCTTTCCAAGTTCTGATTTTGAGTTTTTGCAAATTCCTTCCAATTAAACACTCCAGAATTATATAACATCATATCTCCCATATAAGTAGTAACTCCCTCTGCAACAAAACCAGTCCTAAAGTAATTTTCTTGGGTATAATCGTAAGGATACATTTCTACTGGCCGGATGGACTTTATGTTCCAAGTATGGTACAATTCATGAGAACAAACTCCCAATAGATCTTCATACCTTTTATCCATTATTTCGTTTCCAGGACCTAAAAGCAAGACAGTATTTTTGGTGTGTTCTACTCCATGATAACTTCTGTAAGGAGTGATTTGAAAAAAGTAATGATACTCATCAACAGGAAATCCGCCAAAGTGTTTTATCTGGCTTTTTGTAAAAGCTACAAAATCTTTATTAAGTTTCTCCCAGTCTGGGTTACACTCTCCTTGAAACCACAAATGAAATGCAATTCCATCTATCTCATATGTGCCGTGTTGTAAACTGTCCGAGCAAATAATTGGAGATTCAGCAAGTAAATCATATCCTTTTACGGTAAGTGTATTGCCATCTTTTTTCATGGAAGATGCAATCTTATAATTTTCTGGGATTTCCAAATTTAGAGTATACTCTTCCTCAATTCTGTCAACAATGTAAAACATACAATGTACAGGATTTACATACAATTGGTGTTCATCCAAATAACAAGCGCCTGCATCCAATTGGTTGGCATAAAAGTTATAAGTAACGGTAATTTCCATTGTTCCATTTGTATCTACTTCCCATAAATCTTTAGTGATTTTCTTAAATGGAAGAGGATTGTTATTCTCATCAAAAGCAGCCCATTTTTGTATGTTTTGCGAGAAATTTGCTAACTCATATCTTCCAGGACGCCATGCAGAGAGTTGAAATTGCATCTTATCTAATCCGTTAGTAGATGTAGTTAGGTCAAAATCAACATAGTGCCTGTGCGGATTGTTATATGAAATGGAATAACTTATCATTGTTAAAATTTAAGATGCAAACGTACAAATTTTAGGAAGGATAAGCTTTCCTTAAATGAAGTTACATTTTTGTTATATTTGCCTTAACGAAAAGTATAGAAATGAAGAAAGAACAAGTGAAGTATGATTGCAGGCATTTTGAAGGGCACATTCCGTGTAAGCCCAATAAGTTACATGATGTGCAATGTGATGATTGTAGTTATTACGACAAAGCAACACCAAGGATATTATTTATAAAATTAGGGGCAATTGGGGATGTGATAAGAACAACTCCGCTACTTACCAAATACAAGGAAAAATACCCTAATTGCCATTTTACATGGATTACTCATTCTCCACAAGTATTGCCAAAGGATAAGGTGGATGTCGTTTATAAATGGGATGCAACCTCACTTTATACGATTGCAAATGAGCAATTTGATATTGCAATTAATTTAGATAAAGACAAAGAGGCTTGTATGTTGCTTGCTAATGTCTGTGCTAAGAAAAAATATGGGTTTACTTGGAAAGATAACCATATTGATATTGCAACTGAAAAAGCAGAACACAAACTGATAACTGGGCTTTTTGACCATATTTCAAAAACAAATACCCTTAATTATTTGGAGGAGATTTTTGAAATCTGCCATTTTGAGTTCAATAAGGAAGAGTACATGATTAACTTAAATGAAGAGTTAAGTATTCAATGGAAAGAGAAATTCAAAACTTTGGCGAATGGTAAAACCATTATAGGGCTAAATACTGGTTGTGGATTGAGGTGGAAAACACGCCTTTGGCCAAAGGATTATTGGGTGGAACTCATTAAGGATTTGGAAAAGCAAGGGTATTTCTGTTTGCTAATGGGAGGGCCTGATGAAGATGAAACAAATCGCTATTATCAACAAGAAACAGGTGCAACTTATTTGGGGACTTTTAGTTTAGAGGAATTTATTGCAATAACAGATAATACTGATATTATCGTAACACCAGTGAGCATGATGATGCACATTGCCTTGGCACTTAAAAAGCAATTGATGTTGTTTCATAACATATTTAATGTGCACGAATTTGAACTTTACGGAAGAGGAATAATTATTGAACCTACTAGTGGTTGCGATTGCTATTTTGGGAACTCCTGTAGCCGTGAAAAAAGATGTATGATTGACATCTCAGTGCAAGATGTTTTGAGTAATATTGCAGCATTAAATAAAAATTTAAAAAAATAAAAATATGAATTTTGATGTTATCGTATTAGGAAGTGGTCCTGGAGGTTATGTAACGGCTATCCGTGCGTCACAATTAGGATTGAAAGTAGCAGTTGTTGAAAAAGAACACTTAGGTGGAATTTGCTTAAACTGGGGATGTATCCCAACAAAAGCACTTTTAAAATCTGCACAAGTATTTGAATACATTAACCATTCTGAGGATTACGGAATTACTGTGAAGGATTCAAATGCTGATTTTCCTGCAATCATCAAAAGAAGTAGAGATGTTGCTGAAGGAATGAGTAGCGGAATTGCTTACCTACTTAAAAAGAATAAAGTTGAGGTTATCAATGGTTTCGGAAAAGTAAAGACAGGAAATAAAGTTAGCGTTACTGCTGATGGGAAATCGACTGATTATTCAGCAAAACATATTATTATAGCAACAGGAGCAAGAAGTCGAGAATTACCTAATTTGCCACAAGATGGTAAAAAAGTAATTGGTTACCGTGAAGCACTTTCACTTTCAACTGCCCCTAAAAAAATGGTGATTGTTGGTTCAGGAGCGATTGGTGTTGAGTTTGCTTATTTCTACAATGCAATGGGTGTTGATGTTACTGTGGTTGAATTTATGCCAAACATTGTCCCTGTTGAGGATATTGATGTTTCTAAGCAATTACAGAGATCATTCAAAAAATCAGGAATTAAGGTGATGACTAAATCATCAGTGGAGAAAGTGGATACTTCAGGAACAGGTTGTAAAGTGCTTATCAAAACGAAAAAAGGAGAAGAAATAATTGAATGTGATGTGGTATTATCGGCTGTTGGTATTGCTGCTAATATTGAGAATATCGGTTTGGAAGAAGTAGGAATTAAAACTGATAGAGGTAGAATTTTAGCAGATGATTATTACAATACAAATGTAAACGGATACTATGCAATTGGTGATGTATTGCCAACTCAGGCATTGGCACATGTTGCATCTGCTGAAGGAATTACTTGTGTAGAGAAAATTGCAGGACATAACCCTGAGCCAATTGATTACGGAAATATTCCTGGTTGTACTTATGCTAGTCCAGAGATTGCATCAGTAGGAATGACAGAGGCTGCTGCAAAAGAAGCAGGATATGAAATTAAAGTAGGGAAGTTCCCTTTCACTGCATCAGGAAAAGCATCTGCAGCAGGACATAAGGATGGTTTTGTAAAAGTTATTTTTGATGCAAAATATGGTGAATGGTTAGGTTGTCATATGATAGGATACAATGTTACGGAATTGATTGCTGAAGCAGTGGTTGCTCGTAAATTAGAAACTACTGGACATGAAGTATTAAAAGCTATTCATCCGCATCCAACTATGAGTGAAGCTGTGATGGAAGCGGTGGCTGATGCTTATGATGAAGTAATCCATATTTAGATTACTAAATAATATGAATAATAAAAAAGCCAAGCATTTGCTTGGCTTTTTTATTTACTGAAGAATCAATTTTCTCTGCTCAGTTTTTCCATTGTGCATTAGCTTTATAAAATAGATTCCTTTTTTCTGTTTGCTGAGATCAATCTGTTGCAATCCACCTATAATATTTTCTGAGGCAACCAATTTTCCAAGGGTAGAATAAATTTCTGCTTTTATGTTATTAGTATCCGTTCGTATAGTAAATAGTCCTTTAGTTGGGTTAGGGTAAATAGAAGTATGGAAAGTATTGCTTTCCCCTTCTTCAATTGCCAAGATATTTTGCCCGTTAATGTTTACATTATCCATGAAAAAGCGATTTCCGTAATCATTAATCGCCACAAAACCTATCATAATGGTATCACCATTATAACCAAAAGAAGTTAAATCTAAACTATCGGTTTTCCAAGAACCACAAGTAGGATACCAAGGACTATTTACATAGCCTGTGGTTTGCAATGCAACTCCACTTGCTCCATAAATAGAATCCCAAGTTGCTCCACAATCAGTAGAAATTTCAATTCTGAGTCCATCAGCATAACCGCTATATCCACAATAAGCATAGTCATAAGTCAGCCAGTTCTGAGCAGTTGTCCCTCCTCCTAATTTTACTTTATTTGTAATTAGATACACTTCTTCTCCTCTTCTGTCTATCCAATAATGATTAACATAAACAGCCGTAGTAGGCGTACAATTAATACCTGTATCTAGTTCAATAGAATTCCATCCAAAGGACCAATCAGGTCTTGCCCAACCTATTGGTGGATAGCTTCCGCTTTCAAAATCTTGTACATAAGAAATTGCATTGGTAATTGGGGAAACAGAATCCGTAAAGGTGATAAAATCAGTTATGGTTTGTGTTGAACTTCCAAAAGGGCCGATTATAAGTGCCTTACTTAAATATGACTTCATTGATATTTGTTCAATAGGGGGCGGTGAATGTGTTATTTGCTGCTATTAACAGCCTGAGCCAGGCCTTGGTTATACAGGGCGGCAACTAGATTTGCCTGATAAACAATGCCAACCAGGCGGTGCTGCTCATTAATGATGGGGATTTGCCGGTGCCCTTGCAGTGACATTATAGGGATCAATTCCGCTATATGAGCCGTTTCAGGTAAAGTAACAACGGATTGAGTCATAATATGTCCCACAGCCTCAGGTTTGTTTGTTTCAGTGCTGGCTGTGCGTCGAATAAAGCGACGGAACTGATCTTGCAGGCTGTCATAGGCATTCAAATTTATATATTTAAAAAAATCATGCCAGGTAAGAATACCTATCACACGCTTTGAATTATCAACGACAGGAATGACTTTAAGTTTTTTAGTTTGAATTAATTGCCAGGCATCTTCAACTTCTGTGCCATATTCAACACTTGTGATATCGCGCACCATGATGTCAGCACAGCTTATATCCCCACGGATACGTTTAAAGGTATTCATTTCGGCGCTACTTAATAGATGACTTAGTTCAGTAGCTGTTATATCAACAAAGCTATCCGAATTTTTTAATGCCAGCTCAATATCCTGTTTAGTGATACGCAATATTTTTAGCTGGTTTAAGTGGCGTACTATAAGTAGGAGTAACTATTGATGCCGCCGCAATATTTGATCCAATACCAGAGTCATCAGGAAAGCGATTTCCGAAACAATTAACTAATAATCTTACATCGTTGGTTTTA
>ENA-OSET01004266-OSET01004266.1-sediment-metagenome-genome-assembly--contig:-NODE-4266-length-12734-cov-4.205420_pt1 | contig 12734 bp, 10 predicted proteins | sample MGYA00237882_ERZ534229 | MGnify/ENA primary metagenome ERZ534229 (study PRJEB26408, sample SAMN06266212) | sediment metagenome | isolation source: Hudson Canyon methane seep mesocosm | place...
CATCACCAACTAAAAATAAATGCCAATTTTCCTCTGGGTGCTCTGCAATCGAATCTAAAACACGATCAAGACGGTGCCATTCACGAACAAAACCAACAAAACCTAATACTAATTTACCTTCTAATTGATATTTTTCGATGATGTCATGCGATAACATCGGTGGCCAAGGAAAATTTTGGGTATTAATGCCATTATGTATCACAGTCATCTTATCTTGTTGAATACCTTCTTGCTCAATAATATTAGCGAGTACTTGTGTAACAGGTAAAACATGATCTGCATGCTTCCATACATAACGTTCTGTCCAGAGAGCGAGAGCTTTTATTTGGATACCATTATTTTTTTTACGTTCTGCATATAATGGTGAATTAACTTCCGATATTAACGGGAGCTTAAACCATTTTTTTGCCCAAATTCCTGAAGGTAAATATAGATTATAGCGTTCATAGATGCAGTCAGGCTGATGTTGTTTTATCGCTTTGTACAGTTTTATAAAATCATAAAAACTATAAACAAATTCTAATAGTTCATGTATAAAGCCAGGTAAATTATCCCGTAGACCCTGTACACCTTTTGCACTTTTACCAAATTCTTTTTGATTAATAGAATTAGGTTCAACCATGATAATTTCATGATCTAGTAGTTTTAAAGCATTAACAATTTCTGCGATATGTACATACTGACCATCTTTTGAAGCAATACGATGATGATATAAAATTTTAATGATTATCTCCTACATTATAAAGCCACTATCAAATATAACCCTGCGGATTTTTGCATTGCCATCGCCAAGTATCTTCGAGCATATCATCTAAGGTTTTTTCTGTTTGCCAATTTAATTCTTTTAATGCCAAACTGGGGTCAGCATAACAGGCTGCAATATCACCTAAACGCCGCTTTACCACTTTATAATTAATTTTTTTAGCTGTAATACGCTCAAAAGCCGTAATAATTTCTAGTACACTCACGCCCTTTCCTGAACCAAGATTATAAGCCTTACAACCCTGTTTAAAATTAGGCTGCATTAGCCTATTCAAAGCGGCCAAATGCCCTTTCACTAAATCCACCACATGAATATAATCTCTCACACCTGTGCCATCAGTGGTTGGATAATCATCACCAAATACTGATAATTGCTGTAATTTACCCACTGCAACTTGAGAAACATAAGGAATTAAATTATTGGGAATACCATTCGGATCCTCCCCTATTAACCCACTTTCATGCGCACCAATAGGATTAAAATATCGTAATAAACACACTTTCCAAGGATTCTCTACCCCAGCTAATTTATCTGCACTGGCTAAGTCTTGTAAAATTTCTTCTACCATTGCTTTTGATTTACCATACGGATTTTTAGCCCCATAAACAGGCAATGTCTCATCATATTTTGCTGTATCTGGCTCACCATATACGGTTGCAGAAGAACTAAAAATCAAGCGTTTAACACCCGCTTCTGTCATTGCAGCGGTTAATACCAAAGAACCATAGACATTATTTTGATAATATTTTAAAGGTTGCTCGCAGGATTCACCAACCGCTTTTAACCCTGCAAAATGCATAACCGCATCAATATTATGTATTTTAAACAGCGTAGTTAAAACAGCTTTATCACAGATATCACCTTCAATAAAAATTAACGATTGCCCACTAAGTTGCTGTACTCGCTTTAATGATTCAAATTTACTATTCGATAAATTATCAATCACTACTACCTGATAGCCTGCTTCTAATAATGCTAAACAAGCATGACTGCCTATATATCCCGCCCCACCTGTTACTAATATCGTTTTTATACACATAATAAATATTGCCTAACGTTTATAACTAAACCCTGTCTATTTTAAAAATTGATGTACCAATACTATTCAAGCCCTATTAATTGAGCAATCATAGCCTCATCTAAGCCCATTCTCTCAGCCTGTTCTCTTATTTTTTGTTGTTGCAGCCTCTTTTCTTCTTCTCTTCCTATCTCTATACCTTTCTCTCTTCCTGCCTCCATCCCTTCTTCTCGACCTTTTTTCAAACCTGTTTCTATCCCTTTCTCAATGCCTTCTTCCAAGCCTTTTTCTATTCCTTTCTCAATGCCTTCCGTCATCCCCTCTTCACGTGCCTCAGCTGCAAAACGTTGCTTCGCTTTTTCCCAGGCCGCGTCATCCTTAATCTGTGATAACAAGCCCGGCTCAACACTTTGATGTTCAATTAACCTTAATATTTTTTTCCATATTAAGGTTTTATAATCGGTGCTGTCCATTTCACCATCCAATGAATCCTCTATAAAATCTAACCAACGCTTAATATTAACCGGGGTATTTTCATTCGCTTGACGAGGACATAAAAACACCAACCGATGTGGATACACATCAACGGTATCACCATGTTCATTAATCGGATTCATATCACTGATGGCACAACTAAAATCAACACTACCATCTCGCGGGGTACTCGTTAACACTACAATGGTATAAACGGTTTTACCAAAATTATATTCTTTATAGCCCCCAACCTGCTCTACCATGCTAATTAAATGGTAATACAAAAAGCGATCAAAAAAATCTTCTTCTTTTACTTGCTGAATCTCTACGATAATTCGTTGTTCAACATCTTCAGCAAATAAATCATATTGACTGCGCACAAAGCCTATCGGCTTAGGGTATTCATATTCGGTATGCACTTTATCAATCTTAATCTCAATATCTAAAATATCTTTTGTAAACTGACAAAAAACCTCAGGGTCACTAAAAGCATGTTTAAACATCGTGCCATATTTTAGAGGAATTACTTTCATACTTATTCCAATTCGCTATTTTTTATAAAATTAATCATTACCAAACAAATCACGCGTATATACTTTATCTTTTACATCTTGAATATCATCAGATAATCGATTCGCTACAATAACATCAGAAATATTTTTAAAGTCGTTTAAATTTGCCACAATCTTTGAATTAAAAAAACTTTCCTCTTCAATCACCGGCTCATAAATCACCACGTCAATGCCTTTCGCTTTAATGCGTTTCATAATACCTTGAATTGACGATGAGCGAAAATTATCAGAGCCACTTTTCATAATTAATCGATAAATTCCCACTACTTTTGGATTACGACTAATAATTGAATCGGCAATAAAATCTTTACGGGTACTATTTGCATCGACAATGGCACCAATTAAACTATTGGGAACATTTTGATAATTTGCACGTAATTGCTTAGTATCTTTAGGTAAACAATAGCCGCCATAACCAAAAGAGGGATTGTTATAATGACCGCCAATACGTGGATCTAAGCCTACCCCTTCAATGATTTGCCGACTATTTAAACCATGTGCTTCAGCATAACTATCTAGTTCATTAAAATAAGCCACGCGCATCGCTAAATAAGTATTTGAAAATAATTTAACGGCTTCCGCTTCGGTATTATCAGTATATAAAATATCAATATCCTGTTTAATAGCACCCGCCACTAATAATTCCGCAAAACCTTTTGCACGTGTAGACTGCTCACCGATAATAATACGTGACGGATACAAATTATCATATAAAGCACGTCCTTCGCGTAGAAATTCTGGTGAAAAAATAATATTTTCAGTGTTAAATCGCTGTTTAATCTCTTGTGTATAGCCTACTGGCACCGTTGATTTTATAATCATCACTGCATTAGGATTAATCGCTAATACATCTTTAATGACTGATTCAACTGAACTGGTATTGAAATAATTACTTTTAATATCATAATCTGTCGGTGTCGCAACAATCACATAATCTGCATTTTCATATGCCTGTTGTTTATCTAATGTTGCGGTAAAATTTAATGGTTTATTGGCTAAATAATCTTCTATTTCAGCATCAACAATTGGTGATTTTTTAGCCTTTAATAACGCGATTTTTTCTTCAATAATATCGACTGCAATCACTTCATTATGCTGTGCCAGTAACATTGCATTAGATAAACCCACATAACCTGTACCTGCAATTGCAATTTTCATCTTTTATCCTTTTTTTTCAAAATCGTTTTAAATAATGCTAATAATCCTTGCGTAGTACTCTCCCAAGAAAATTGTTCTGCATACTGTCTCGTTGCAACACGCTTGGGGTATTGTTTAAATAACCGCTTAACGCCTTCAGCAATCATATCAGCAGAGCGTTCAACTAAAATACCAGCATCTGAATTTTGGACTACTTCTGGCGTTCCCCAAATATTAGTGGCAACCACTGGCGTTCCACACGCCATTGACTCTAATAATACATTTGCCCAGCCTTCACGGCTAGAGGCTAAAATCATCGCATCGGCTGCATTATAAATTTCAGGTAACGCACTTTGTGGCTGTTCGCCTAAAAAAATCACTTGGTGCGTTAAACTTAATTGCTGTACTAATTTTTTCAACGCGATCTCTTGCTCACCGCCACCAACAATTAATAATTGATAATCGGGCAATACACACATTGCTTCAATAATTAAATGATGGCCTTTACGCTCAATTAAATGCCCAACACTGACTAAAGTTTTCTGTTTAAGCTGATATTTTTCTCGACATTGTTGTTTATTCAATAAGCAAAATAATTCTAAATCTACCCCATTACGATAAACATGAATTTTTTTTGCCTCCGCGCCCATGTCAATCATACTGTCTTTTAATGCCTTACACACAGTCACGCTGGTAGCCGCTTGTTCCGCAGCCCATAAAATCATTTTACGCGGTAAAGGGTATTCTGGAATTAAATTAATATCCGTGCCTCTCGCACTGATAACAAAAGGCAATTTTAATAACTTATTAACCAATGCTACTGCTACCCCATCGGGATAAAAATAATGTGCGTCAATTAAATCGATAGCTTGCTGTTTTTGTAGGCACTTAATTTGCTTATACAGCGTAAAAGCCATAAAAAAAGGCGTTAATAACATCCCAATTTTAGGAATCACGAGATAACGAGGATGATAAATCTCAATATTATGCCGTTTTTCAAAAACAGGCACATCGGCATAAACAGCATAGTGTTTAAAACGTTTACTTTTAAACGGAAACCACGGAACAGGAGCAATAACGCGAGCGTTAATTTCACCTGTTGCAACTAAATGCCTTAAACGTGTTTCGATAAAAATTCCATGCCGAAATTGTTTTTCATTGGGGTATAAAGTCGTAATGGTAACAATATTCATTACACTTTATAGTAGTCTTTATACCATCTAACAAACTTTTCAATACCGTCATCAAGACTGGTAGTTGGTTTATAGCCAACATCCTGAATCAATGCCTCAACATCTGCATAAGTATCAGGGACATCGCCGGGCTGTAACGGTAATAGTTCTTTTTCAGCCGTTTTCCCTAAATATTTCTCTAAAGTTTCAATATAATCCAGTAATTCAACCGGATTTTGATTACCAATATTATAAATTCGCCACGGGGCTTTACTGGTACTCGCATCCGGTTTTTCACCACTCCACGCATTATTACCTTGTGCTACCTTATCCAAAGTACACATAATCCCTTTAACAATATCATCTATATATGTAAAATCTCGTCGGTGCTTACCGTAATTAAAGACTTTTAATGTTTCACCTTTAGTAATGGCATCTGCAAATAAAATAGGTGACATATCAGGTCGTCCCCATGGTCCATAGACCGTAAAAAAACGCAAGCCTGTGGTCGGTAGATTGTATAAGTGACTATACGTATGTGCCATTAATTCATTCGATTTTTTAGAGGCGGCATATAAACTTAAAGGGTGATCAACATTATCAGTCACTGAAAAAGGCATACTTTCATTGGCACCATATACTGAACTACTCGACGCATAGACGAGATGCTCTACATTATGATGCCGACAGCCTTCTAATATATTTAAATATCCGACAATATTACTTTCAATATACGCATGTGGATTTTCAAGCGAATAACGTACGCCTGCTTGTGCGGCTAAATTTACTACCCGTTGCGGCTGATGTTGTTTAAACAATTTTTCCATTGCATCACGATCTGCAATATCGGCACGAATATCTGTAAAGTCACTATAATCTTTTAAACGTGCTAGCCGAGCCAATTTTAAATTAACATCATAATAATCATTTAAATTATCAATGCCAATCACTTCATCACCCCGCTTTAATAAAGCTAATGCTAATTGATTACCAATAAAGCCAGCGGCTCCTGTGACCATAATTTTCATGAATACGTCCCTTTAAATGCTGTCATAAAAAAATCTAATTGTTGTTGAGGTAAATGATTAATGCCTGCTGCTGCCTTACGTCCACCCCCTGTTGGAAACCCACAACATAAGGTATCCGCATGTAGTTTATTATTAAGGGGTGCTCGCACACTCACCTGATAATCGCCTGCGGGTGTATACGTCAATACAGCATGCGCTCTATCTGGATATTGATTTGCCAAAGCATTGCCTAATACCCCATTCACACGTCTAGCCCAAACTTCATCATTTAAAATATAAACTGCAATATCATCATTACTATATTCAGGTTCAACCGCCAAGGCTTTCGCCATGTCCTGCTGATAACCTTGTTCAAGTTTATTAAAAATATGCTTATCATCAATTATAAAATCAAAGGGTGAAGCATACTGTACCATTTTTTGATACAGCTCATCAGGAGGAAAATGTAAATCTGCTATACAGCTTCCATAGCCATTATAATTAATATAAATGCCTAATTTTTTAAGTTGCTCAGTTTGATGAGTTGATAAATCGCATGATAATGCCAATGCGTTAGCACTGTCTTCTAAATTATCACCAAAGGCAGCAGTTATAGCCCACAATGGATATTGTCCTTGTAAATAATCATTAACGATTAGACTGGTACACGTATTTGATGCGGTATCAATTAATGTCGTCAAGTTAGCATGCTCAACATTCTTATCAGCTCGATGATGATCAATATAAAATATTTCAGCCCCTGCGTTTAAAAATTGCTGTAACGACTCATGATTTTTATCTAATGAAACATCTAAAACAACCAGTTTATCACCTGAACCTGCATCAATTTTCTTTAACAGCTGAATATCTCGCTTAATACCAGTGATGAGTGTTGAGGTTCTTGGCTCTGCTAAACGCAACTGAATTAATGCACATATTCCATCAGCATCACCATTAAAAATATCGTAATTCATTCAGGTAGCACATGCCGAGCATGTAATAAAGCAATCACCTTATTCACACAGTCTTCTAAGGATAAATCGTGGGTATCAATTTTTAATTCTGGATTACTTGGGGCTTCATAAGGCGAAGAAATACCGGTAAAATCCTTAATTTCACCCTCGCGTGCCTTTTTATATAAGCCTTTCACATCACGTGTTTCACATACCTCAAGCGGACAATAACAATAAATTTCTAAAAAGTCACCATGCGGCATTAAAGTTCTCGCAATCGCACGTTCTTCTTTAAACGGTGAAATAAATGCCGTTAACGTAATCACGCCCGCTTCAAGCATTAATTTAGCCGTTTCACCGATACGACGAATATTTTCTTTTCGATCAATATCACTAAAGCCTAAATCTTTATTCAAACCATGACGTACATTATCCCCATCTAACACAAAGGTATTTAGCTGTAACTGGTATAATTTTTCTTCGACCGCATGGGCAAGTGTTGATTTCCCAGAACCTGATAAACCTGTAAACCAAAGCACTACCGACTTATGCTGATTTTTTTGCTCACGACGTTGACGACTAACCGTCGCTTGATGCCACACCACATTACTTGATTTTTCATTAGCCATTATCATATCCATTTTTTTGTAAAAATTTACTAAACATCATTAAGCTCCATAATGGGCGGCTTAATTCCTTTTGACCTGAAATATGTTGCTCTAGCATATTTTCTAATGTGTATTGATTAAATAAACCACAGCCTAACATGTCTTTGCTAAGAACAATCTGGCGAATTTTATGCTTTAAATCACCTCTAAACCATTGTGTAAGCGGCACTGAAAAGCCCATTTTTTTGCGATACAACACTTCATTCGATAAATAAGGCTCTAAGGATTTTTTAAAAATATATTTACCTTCTCCACCGTTGAGTTTTAAGTTTGGCGGCAAACTCGCAAACCATTCAACTAATTCATGGTCCAAAATAGGTACACGCACCTCTAAAGAATTTGCCATGCTCGCTCTATCTACCTTAGTAAGAATATCACCGGTTAAATAGGTCTTAAAATCTAAATACTGAATCAATGATAACGGTGAATCACTATTACAATTTTGAGCATGATGATTGAAGACCTCAACCGTATTATAACCCTGTAATTGCTGCTTTAAGCTAGATGAAAATAATTGCTGACGTTGTTCGGATGTCGAAATAGAGACTGAATGCATATAGGCTTCCGCACTGTGTCTGCCGAGTGCCTGAAACGTCGTTTTTGCACGTAAATATTGAGGTGCCCAATCCATTTTAGGGTAGAGTTTACCTAAGCTACCAAATAAGGGTTTGCGTATGGCGTACGGTAATTTACTACGAATTTTTTCTTCATTAAGATGCAATCGCTGACGACGATAACCGGCTAAATTTTCATCACCGCCATCACCTGACAAAGCCACCGTGACATTTCTCCGCGCCAATTTACACACTTGATAAGTAGGTAATGCTGACGCATCAGCAAACGGCTCATCATAAAAATCAATTAGATCATCTAATAAAGAAAAATCATTTGAATCAACACATTCTTGATAATGTTGCGTTTTATATTGCTGTGCAACCTGTTGAGCATAATCTGTTTCATCATAGCTTTTATGATCAAAACCCATTGCACAGGTATTAATCGGTTGTTCACTTAAGCCTGCCATCATTGCCACAACCGCACTGGAATCAACACCGCCCGATAAAAAAGCCCCAATAGGCACTTCTGAGACCATTCTAATATCAGTGGCTTCACGTAAACGCTGAATTAATTCTTCCGCAATATCCTGTTCTGACCCTTGATTTTTTTCAGTAAAATTTACATCCCAATATTGCTTATCGTTAATATCAGCATCTTGCAATGAAATTAACAATGAATGACCGGCTTCTAATTTTTTAACCTGCGTATAAATTGAACGCGGCTCAGGGATATAGCCCAAGGTAAAATACTCTTCAACCGCAAAAGGATCTAAGGTTTTATTAATCTCTGGATGCACCAGTAAGGCTTTTAATTCAGATGAAAATATAAATTGCTGATTAGCTAATGTTGCATAATATAACGGCTTAATCCCTAAACGGTCTCTGGCAAGAAACACTTCTTGCTTATTTCTATCCCACACGGCAAAAGCAAACATACCCCGAAACCGATTTACACAGTCTGTTCCCCATTGCTCCCACGCATGTACAATCACTTCGGTATCAGAATGGGTTTTAAAGTGATGCCCACAGACTAATAATTCATCACGCAAATCATTAAAATTATAAATTTCACCATTATAGGTGACAATCACTGAACCATCTTCATTTGCAAGCGGCTGTTGACCGGTCGATAAATCAATAATAGATAAGCGTCTATGCCCTAAACCAACACCTGATTCAATATGCAGATTACCCTCATCAGGTCCTCTATGTACTTGCGTCTGATTCATCGTATGTAATAATTCACGATTAATCTCAGCCGCTCCATTTAAATTAATCATCCCGACAATGCCACACATAAAAATCCTTCTTTAAGTTTTCAGATAAAGTTGTAAATACTGCTTCGTCATTGCCTCAACACTAAAACGTTCTTCTACTATTTTTCGACCTTGTAAACCGTGTTGTTTTATACGCTCTGGAAAATCATAATAATATTTCAATTGACGTACCAATACATCAATATCTTTAGGTTCAATCAAAAAACCGTTACTATTTTCAGTAATTAATTCAGGATTACCGCCTACATTCGTGGTAATAACGGGTAAAGCCGTTGCCATTGCTTCCAATATGGTGAGTGGAATACCTTCCGCCAACGAGGGCAATACAAAGACATCAAATGTTTGCAAAATAGCGGCAACATCATTCCGCGCCCCTAATAATTCAACATTATCCTGTAAATCAGCGGCAATAATAGACTGATTGAGGTCATCATATAATTCACCATCACCGACTAATATTAGCTTAACGCTATTTTTTAATGCCGGATATTGCTGAATTAACTGCTCAACGGCTTTAATCAGCGTTAATTGATCTTTAACCGCCGCTAAACGCCCCACTGTACCCATCATAAAATCATGATTTTTTTTACGGGGTTTTTGCTGATATAACGCTAAATCAATGCCATTGTAAATTAATTGTACTTTTTGATTCGGTAATTGCACCGTTTCAATTAACCAATCATGCAATTCTTTTGAAACAGCCACCCACTTTGAAATAAAAGGATTAATTAACCGTCTTAAATATTGGTATTTTTTATTATCGCCTTTTAAATCATAAATATCTCGACCATGTTCCGCATGAAGACGTTGTTTAACCCCGGCTAAAAATGCAATTACCTGATATTCTAAGGTCGCAATATTATAACTATGCACAATACTAGGCTTTAATTGGCGTAATAACTGCCAAATTTTCAGATGAATTTTAAAATCATTACCCGCTTTTTTATGTAAGCAAATAACCTCAACATCATCTCGCTCAATACGCCGCTCAAATTCACTCGATTCAGTGAGTGAAATAATCGTATGCCGATATGCATTGCGTGGCATAGTATTTATCATATTGACTAAAACACTTTCTAAACCACCAATATCAAAACGATACACAATATGAACAATCAACGGCGGCATAGTAGTCATATTAATGCTCCTTTTCACCAGTTAAACGCAACCAACTTTTACGGCACAAATGCGGCACTAATAAATGCACCGGCATTTTTAACCAATGGGAACGAATATATAAGAACCAACGTGCTAAGCCTTGAAATTTAATCGGCTGTAAACTATGCTGCGTTAATAATGCTCGACTATATAAGCTATCCATCATTTTTTTATCCCACGCCGTCATGTTTGCCAAGCTAGCAGCTTGCTGTAATACCTTATCAGGCACCGGAGTCTGTATGATTTTCTGGGTAAAATTTAACGCATAATAAACAGGTATCACTAAATCTAAGCTTTCAGCTCTTGCTAATAAACGTGAACAATCTGGATCTTCACGCATCGCATCACGAATCAATAAATCTAAATCTGAAATATCACGTAAACCTTGATCAAATTCACCTTCATGAAATAAATGCGTCGCACTATGAATAATTCGATCAATCACTGAAAAAACAAATAACCCGGGCATATTTTCAACAGGTTCCAGTTCTTGCCATAAATCTTGTGCTTTAGGTTTTAATCGTGATGTAGGCGGTAAAATCGTATGATGCACGTCCACCGTTGTTTGGCGTTTTAAGTGGGTCATCGGTGGAATTTCATGCATCCACTCACGATAAAAACGCTGCGTATAAACATCCAAACTACTGGTAAACCAACCACCCTGTGCTAATGCTTTTTCAGCCTTTGGTATTTCCTCTTTACGCACCATAATATCGGTATCAGTAAATAAACGCCCCTGACTCGCGGTATTATTTATCACCGTATAAGCCGCCCCTTTCAGCAATACACAATCAACCTGAGCAGGGTTTAATACTTTATAAATTTCCTTAACTTCCCGCTTTGCAGAACGTGCATTCGCATCGGATAGTTTAATGGCATTAATAAAATGCTGCTGTGGCTGTTTAGGAAGTGAACTTAAGGTATCCGTTTCGCGTAAAAAAATCGCCAATCGACTTAATAAATTCACTCGCCGTGCCTGACGAATTAAGTTTTCCCATGGATACTCAGCAATATTTAAATGTGCTAATTGATTTGCATGATAATCACGTAAAAACTGAACCACTAATTGATTATCTAACATTTTACAAGCCTTGTTGTTTAACGAGGCTATCAATGCCTTCTAACGCCATATCTAAATTACCATAACTAAAATCATAGCATTCAACCTTATCAATCATATTAGCCATCGCATCAAAACCTTGCTCACCTAAAATATTAAAATTAAACGCATGTTCTGCTAAGGTCATTAAAGCACGGCTTTTAGCTTGTGCGATTAACTGCTTATCAGCTTCTTGTTTATAATGCGGAAACACTAAAAAAGCAGGGGTAACAGGTGTATTTTGTGCGACTAAAGCCGATGTAGGTGCTCGCATATGAGCAATATCGCCTTTTAAGGTATCAGGCACCACTTCACCAAAAACTGAATTAGGAGCAAAGCCTTTAATAATCTCTATCGACTTATTTTTTAAACTCACAGGTCGGGGGGCTGGATAAATTAAACCATCCTCTAAAGAGAGTAATGCCATTTCATCTGATAATAACCGCCAACCACGATTGACTAATGCCGCACATAAAGTACTTTTACCACTCCCTGGTGTCCCAGGCATAATTAAACCCTGCCCGTCTTTTTCAATAATGGCAGCATGAATAATTAAATACTGATGTGCTACATTAGCAATACACCAATTTAATCCCCATTCAAACATCGCTGCCGCTTGATTAAGTGGCAGTGGCACAAAAGGTTCATAACCATCAAATGAAAAACTCACTTGCGGTTTATAAAATTTCCGATAACCGCCGACTTGATTCACTTCAATATGTAAATCAATAAATTCATCAGCGTCTAAAACATCATAATCACCATAAAAATGCTGAATATGATTCGCTACAGCCGGAATATTGCTTTTTACAGCAATATGAATAGGCCCTGTTTTAAAGCGTAAGCTATCAAGACGCAATGTCTTATTGAGTTGTTCGG
>ENA-OSET01004267-OSET01004267.1-sediment-metagenome-genome-assembly--contig:-NODE-4267-length-12733-cov-3.782554_pt1 | contig 12733 bp, 7 predicted proteins | sample MGYA00237882_ERZ534229 | MGnify/ENA primary metagenome ERZ534229 (study PRJEB26408, sample SAMN06266212) | sediment metagenome | isolation source: Hudson Canyon methane seep mesocosm | place: USA:Hudson...
GAAAATGTTATAGAAATTTATAACAGATGGGGGTCACTATTGTATAGTGCTGCTGATTACCAAAATGACTGGAGTGGAACATATAATGAAGGAAATGTTCCAGCAGGGGTTTATTACTTTATTGTAAAAATATCGGAGGATGAAGTTTATACGGGGTCATTAACTATTTTAAGATAATTGATAATAATATTGACTATGAAAAAGATATTGGTTTTAGGAATAGGGGTTTTAATGTTAGGAGCTGTAAAAGCACAACAACTTACATACAATAGCCAATATATGTTAAACTCTTATTTAATAAACCCTGCAGCTGCAGGTGTTGAGAATGATTTGACAATTGCATCTAGTTTTAGGCAGCAATGGGCAGGTTTTAAAGATGCGCCTAAAACACAAATGTTAAGTGGGAATGCACTAATAAAAGAGAACATGGGTGTTGGCGCCATTATTTACAATGATGTAACAGGTCCTCTACGAAATCTAGGTTTTCAAGGAAGTTATTCATATCACCTTCAAATGGGAGATAATTCGAAGCTAGCTTTAGGTGTGTCTTTGATGGCTACCCAACATATTTTAGATGGTAGCAGCTTTGTTTTAAATGATGAGGTTGACAATACTTTAAACGGTGCTAAATTGAAATCGTTTAATCCAGACGCAGCATTTGGAATGCATTATTTTGGAGAAAATTACTTCCTTGGGATATCGATTCCTCAATTGATTCAAAATAAATACAAATTTAGTGATAATATTAATTCTATTAATAAGGAGGTAAGACACTACTTTATGACTGGTGGATATACCTTTGAGGTTAATGATGAGATTAAAATCCAACCGTCTGCTTTGTTGAAGTTTGTTCTCAATACTCCTTTTCAATTTGATATAAACGCTCGTATGTTTTATAAAGATAATTTATGGATTGGGGCCTCTTACAGAGATAAAGAGTCGGTAGTGGCGTTGTTAGGAATTAAGAGAGATCAATTTGTAATTGGTTATTCATATGATTATACATTAAGTCCTATTAAGAATTATTCTGCTGGTACGCATGAATTGTATATCGAATTCCAAATTCCACACAAAGGATCTGCTGCAGCTAGTTTGTAATCAGAGATATAAAATTATTAAAAAGGGTAATCCTTTTATTGGATTTGTTAATTAATGAAGAACCTAACGCAATTAGTTATTTATGAGCTTCTTTATTCTCTTTTTGCGCTCTACGTGTTTTGTTTATTTCACGGAAATATTTATCCGTAGACCTTTTGAATTGAGATAATTCGTTTGAACAATTAATAAATTTTTGTATTGGGTCATCTGTTTCTGTGTATATCGAATTTAATATAGTTTCCGCATTCGTTTTCTTTTTATTTGCATCTTCAAGTAAATAGGTGGTTTTATGTGTATACTCATTAGATTCTAAATCTACTAACTTTTTAATGTCACGACTAAGTGCTTGTAGATTGTTTTCTAATCCTTCAATAGCATTAATATATCCACTAGTAGCTTGGTCATTTGCTTTTTGCATTGCTTTCATTTTTTCTTCTTCATCAGCAATGGTTAATGCTTTTTTCATGGCAGCATCAGCTATTTCAAATTGTGCATCTATTTTTTTTGAGAAATAAGGGTATTTATTTTTGTAATTGGTTATTGTAGTTTTATTCTGCTTCCATACAGCTTCTTCATTTTCAACACTTGTGCCGCATGATAATAGTATTAATGTTAATAGGATAGTGAATATTTTATACATGATTTTGATGATTAATTATTAATTACCTAAAGCTGTTATGTTAAGCCGTAACTCCTAGAACTTCAGCCATTTTTTTACCAAGATCAGCTGGCGAATCAACAACATAAACACCACAATCTCTAAGGATGGCTTTTTTAGCAGCAGCTGTATCTTCTTCTCCACCAACTATTGCGCCTGCATGTCCCATTGTTCTTCCAGCAGGAGCGGTTTCTCCAGCGATAAAAGCTACAACGGGTTTTGTTCCGTTCTCTTTAATCCACTTTCCAGCTTTAGCTTCTAAGTTCCCACCTATTTCACCAATCATAATAATTCCTTCTGTAGCAGAATCTTCCATTAATAATTGAACAGCATCTCTAGTTGTTGTTCCAATAATTGGGTCTCCTCCAATTCCAATAGCTGTAGTTTGTCCTAAACCAGCTTTTGTAATTTGATCTACTGCCTCATAGGTAAGTGTTCCTGATTTAGAAACAATTCCAATGGTACCTTTTTTAAAAATAAAACCTGGCATAATTCCAACTTTAGCTTCTCCAGCAGTCATTATACCTGGACAGTTAGGACCAATCAATCTGCAATCTTTATCTGTAAGATATTCTTTAACAGGGATCATGTCTGCTACAGGAATTCCTTCTGTAATACATACGATAACTTTAATTCCTCCTTCTGCTGCTTCCATAATAGCATCAGCTGCAAATGCAGGTGGTACAAATAAAATAGATACATCTGCTCCAGTTTCTTTTACAGCATCTACTACAGTGTTAAAAACAGGTCTATCTAAGTGAGTTTGACCTCCTTTACCCGGAGTAACTCCACCAACAACATTAGTCCCATATTCAATCATTTGACCAGCATGGAAAGTTCCTTCTCCTCCTGTAAATCCTTGAACAATTACTTTTGAATCTTTATTTACTAATACACTCATGTTTGTGTTTTTAATTTCTAAAATTTTAGGTATTCAAAGTTAATAATAGAAATGAATATACTTCGGAATGTAAAGTGTTTTTTTAAACAAAAAACCCGTCCCAATAATTATCGGAACGGGTTTTAACTATTTTGAAATAGAAATTATAGGTTTATTTTCCTCCTTCCATTTTCTTTTTTAATTCAGCTAACACATCTAAATCTCCAAGAGTAGATTTTTCTTGGTTACTGTTAAGGTTTTGAACCGCTTTACGAGAGGCAGTAGATTTAGCCTTCTTAGCAGCTTCAACAACTTCTCCCCAGATACCTGTGTGAGAAACGATAAGCTTTTTACCTTCTTTGTTGAATTCAATCACTTTAAATTGTGCTTGTTCTTCAGCAGCCAGGTTAGCACCATCTTCTTTCTTCATGTGTTTTACAGGACAATATCCTTCAACACCATGCGTAAGAGAAACGATTCCCGCTTTATCTTTAATTTTAATAACTGTTCCTTCGTGAATAGAATCAATTGAGAATACAGTTTCATAACCGTCCCAAGGATTTTCCTCAGTTTGTTTATGTCCTAAACTCAATCTTCTGTTTTCTTTATCTAATTCAAGAACAACGATGTCTAATTCGTCACCTACAGCACAAAATTCAGATGGATGTTTGATTTTCTTTTCCCAAGATAAATCCGAGATATGAATTAAGCCATCAATTCCTTCTTCTAATTCTACGAATACCCCAAAGTTAGTGAAGTTCTTAACTGTAGCTTTATGCTTAGATTGGATAGGGTATTTAGCTTCAATACCTTCCCATGGATCCGGCATTAATTGCTTCATTCCTAATGACATCTTTCTGAATTCTCTATCTAAAGTTAAAACTTGTGCTTCCACTTCGTCACCAACTTTTAAGAAATCATTTGCTGTACGTAAGTGTTGACTCCAGCTCATTTCAGAAACGTGAATCAATCCTTCAATTCCAGCTGCAATTTCAACAAATGCACCGTAATCTGCCAAAACAACAACTTTACCTTTAACAGTATCTCCAACTTTCACTTCGTCAGCAAGTGCTTCCCAAGGGTGAGAGTTTAATTGTTTAAGACCCAATGCAATTCTTTTCTTGTCATCATCGAAGTCAAGAATAACAACATTGATTTTTTCGTCCAATGTAACAACCTCTTCTGGATGGTTAACACGACCCCAAGAAAGATCAGTAATATGGATAAGTCCATCAACACCACCAAGATCGATAAATACACCGTAAGAAGTAATGTTCTTAACTGTACCTTCCAATACTTGTCCTTTTTCAAGGCCAGACATAATTTGTTTCTTTTGTTCTTCTAACTCAGCTTCAATAAGAGCTTTGTGCGAAACAACAACGTTTTTAAATTCATTGTTAATTTTAACAACTTTGAATTCCATGTTTTTACCAACATACTGATCGTAATCTCTAATCGGCTTAACATCAATTTGAGAGCCAGGTAAGAATGCTTCAATTCCAAATACATCTGCAATCAATCCACCTTTCGTTCTACATTTAACAAATCCAGTAATGATTTCTCCAGTCTCTAATACTTCGTTGACTTTTTGCCAAGCTCTGTGCATACGAGCTGTTTTGTGAGAAACAACCAATTGACCCGTCTTATCTTCCATTGTTTCAATGTAAAGATCAACAGGGTCACCAATTTTAAGGTCTGGGTTGTATCTAAATTCATTTTTAGGTACAACACCTTCACTTTTATATCCTATATTAATAACAATTTCTTTTGCAGTAATTGCTATTACAATACCGTTTACAACTTCTTTTTCAGCAATTTGAGAAAGAGTTCCTTCGTATACGTCACTTAACTTAGCTTTTTCTTCAGCTGTGTAACTTTCAATTCCAGCTTCAAAACCGTCCCAATCAAAATCAAGATCAGCAACTATTTTTGCAGCTTTAGCAGGAGCTTTCTTTTTTACTTCAGCTTTTGGAGCTTCTTCAACAACTGTTTCAACTTCAACTTTTACAGCTTTAACTGTTTCCTTTTTAGGAGCAGCTTTTTTCGCTGGAGCTTTTTTTACTGGAGTAGCTTTTACAGCTTCTTCCTTCTTAGCTTTGGGAGTTGATTTTTTCGCTGGAGCCTTTTTAGTCTCAGCTTTTACGGTTTTTTTAGCAGCAGGTTTTTTAGCTACTTTTTCTTTTTTATCTTCAGCCATATGGCATAAATTATTGTATCTCACTTTTCGGTTTTGTGAGAGTTGTTTAACTTAACCTGTCCGACAGGTTTCCTTTTCGGGGTGCAAATGTAGTGCTTTTGATTGTAAAACAATGAAGGAATTTGATTTATTTTTATTTAACGAATGGCTTATTTTTGTTCGGTAATTTAATTAAAATTTTGTAATATTGAGTTACTGATAATTTTGTATAAATGAGAATACTAGTCACACTTATTTTTGCTTATTTTTGTTTAAATGGCTTAACTCAAATAAACAATGGGGGTGAATATTTCGATGATTATCCTGGCGTAATCATTGGTACTGGTGCTACATTGTATTCAGGTAGCTTTTCAAGTAATGAAGCTATTAAAACGGTAAAAACTTCAATAGGTAATTTTCATATAGATTATTTTCACCCAATTACGGCTGCTTTGATTTTAAAAGCGGGCTTCTTAAAAACGCAATTTAATTATTGGGATAAAGCTGAATTTGATGTTCGCGCAAAAATTTCATCATTTAATTTGAGTGCGAATTATCGATTTGATAATGGGAAGGTAATTAAAAAGAAATTAGGGTTTTCACCCTATCTTGGTTTAGGCGTTGGCTTTTTCTCTGTCAAAGCATTTGCTGATAATTATTCAGAGGATGGAGATAGTTATTTTTATTGGTCAGATGGTATTGTTAGAAATTCTGATGAAGAGACATCAACTGTAACTGTTGCTGATACTATTTATCGTGATTATGTTTACGAAACAAATGTTACCGATTCGCTACTGTTGAATTATGGATTACAGTCGTTTGTTGAATTGGGAATAGCAATGAAATTTACGCCAAATTTAACAGGACAAATATCGTATAAATACTTGCTGCTTTTGAACGATGTAATGAGTGGAGTCAGTGAGATTGGAGCCAGTGATAGGTACGGTTATTTCTCTGTGGGCATAGGCTTTAATTTTGGAGGGATAAAAAAATCAGAAGATCAAAAGCACTTAATTGAACAATCAAATGAATTGGGAGCTCTTGATGAAGATAATGATGGGGTAGTTGATCTTCTGGATAAGTGTGCTCATAGTTCTTCAAAGAGCAAAGTAGATAAACAGGGTTGTCCAATAGATACTGATAAAGATGGAGTTGCAGATTTTGAAGATGTTGAACCAAAATCTATTAATACGAATGTTAATGAAAAAGGAAAGTCCTATACTTCGGAAGAATTGGAGGTGCTTTATTTATTGAAATCAGGCGCAATTAATGGGCATGAGAAATACATTGAATATAGGAAGAAGTATCCAGACTTATTCAGGAGATTTAATCAAGACACTGAGACACTTGGGCATAAATCTGAATCAGTAAAGGAATAAACGGGCTGAATTATATTTGAATTCACATTTCTTGACCACTAAACAATAAATTTAGTTAGCAAATACTGTACACTTATCGACGTATAATAGAGTTCCAGTGATTTTGGCGTTCTAGCAGCTTATGTTCGTACTAAACAATATGTAGTTGAAAATTCCATATAATATATTTAAAATGGTTGCATTGTGAATGTAACTTTATCAATTCAATATAGGTGGAACGGTTTGTGTAAAAACGACTATTTCGAATACTTAAATTTTAAGAGAGTTTTTATATACAATGCGCAATATATTTTTCATACTAATCGCTGGAGCTGTTATCATTTTGTCAAGCTTTCTTTTTGAAGAGAGTAAAGGAGATAATGTGATATCAGTAGAAGTTGCGCCGAAAATATCTCCTGCATTTTTAACGCAGAACAATAAATGGGTAGATAGTGTTTTCATTACGCTTTCCGAAGATGAAAGAATTGCACAACTATTTATGGTAGCTGCTTATTCAAATAGAGATAGCACACATCAACTTGAAATAGAGAAACTGATAGCGGAGCAAAAAATAGGTGGGTTGATCTTTTTTCAAGGAGGCCCCATCAGACAGGCTAACTTAACCAATACTTATCAAGCGAAGTCAAAAGTCCCTTTGTTGGTGTCAATCGATGCAGAATGGGGGTTGGCGATGCGCTTGGATAGCACTATGAAGTTCCCTAAGCAAATGACTTTGGGAGCTATATCGGATAATAATCTGATTTATCAAATGGGAGAGCAGATTGCTTTTCAGTGTAAACGGATGGGTATTCATGTTAACCTTGCTCCAGTTGCAGATGTTAATAATAATGCAGAAAACCCAGTAATTAACTACCGTTCTTTTGGGGAGGATAAATACAAGGTAGCTAATAAAGCAATTGCCTATATGAAAGGAATGCAGGATCAGGGTATTATGGCTAATGCCAAACATTTTCCGGGTCATGGAGATACTGATAGCGATTCGCATAAAACACTTCCGATTATAAAACACACTAGAGAAAGGCTGGATTCATTGGAGTTGTATCCGTTTCAACAAATGATTGATAGTGGATTAGGGAGTATGATGATTGCGCATTTGTATATCCCTAGTTTGGACGATAGATCGAATCGGGCGTCAACATTATCTGAAAATATAGTTACTGATTTACTTCAAAAAGAAATGGGTTTTGAAGGTCTTATTTTTACAGATGCTTTAAATATGCGAGGAGTGAGTGCATTTTACGATCCAGGTAAATTAGATGTAGAAGCGTTGTTAGCAGGAAACGATGTATTGTTATTTTCAGAAGATGTTCCTAAAGCGATAGAAGAAATTAAAATGGCTATTGATCAAAAATTGATTTCTCAAAAAGAAATAGACAGAAGGTGCCGTAAAATATTATCTGCAAAAGCATGGTGTGGGTTGAATAAATACAAGCTAATTGATACAGCTTCCCTTTCAGAAGACCTTCATAAAACCGAAGCGCAATTTGTAAATATGAAATTGTATGAAAGTGCATTGACACTTTTAAAAAATGAGGAAGCTGCAGTTCCAGTCATAAAGCTTGCAGAAAAGAAAATAGCATCTATTACAATTGGAGCTACTAACGAAAATGAGTTTAATACCTCGATTGATCGATATTGCGAGTTTGATGCTTATTCATATTCTTTAAAGCCAACGAATGAAGAAATAGGTAAAGCTTTAATTGATCTTGCTGATTACAATTTGGTTTTGATTACAATTCATGATATGAATCAACGACCGTATCAAAATTTTGGTATAACGAAACAACTGAACAGCTTGGTAGATAGCTTAGCATCGAACCATAATGTGATTGTAAATATTCTCGGAAATCCTTATTGTCTAAATAAGTTCGAAGGTGCGCATAAGGCAAAAGCTATCTTAGTTAGTTACGAAGAAGAAGCATTAGCCCAGGATATAAGTGGGCAAATGATTTTTGGAGGTTTGCCAATAAAAGGGAAGTTGCCGGTCTCGATTAAGAACCATAATAGTGGTGTAGGAATTATTATTGAGAATTCAATTCGACTGAATTATACAATGCCACAAGCGTTAAATATTAGTCCGAAAGACTTAAGTGGCGTTGATTTAATTGTGTCTGAAGCCCTAAGGGAAAAGGTTTTTCCGGGTTGTCAGGTTTTTGCAGCGAAAGACGGAAAGGTGTTTTATTATAAATCTTTTGGCAATCATACTTATGATAAAGATGCGTTACCTGTTAAAACAACAGATATTTATGACTTGGCTTCAATCACTAAAATTGCAAGTTCAACGGCTTCCTTGATGAAGCTTCAGAGTGAAGGTATTGTGGATGTAGATAGTTCATTAAGTGCTTATTTACCCGATATGGTAGATACATCTGCTTATAAAAATATTCTTTTGAAGGAGATGTTAACCCATCAAGCAGGATTTACTCCATGGATACCTTTTTATATCAGAACATTGCACAAGGGCAAACCTAAATTTGAATTGTACAGCGTCAAGCAAACCGACTATTTCTCGGAGCGTGTAGCTGATAACCTTTTTGCTCACAAAAGCCTGCGAGATTCCATATTCAAAAAGATTTTATCTACTAAAGTTTCACCGGTTAAAAAATACAAGTATAGCGATATTGGCTATTACTTTATTAATGAAATTATCCGAAATAAAACGAATACGAGCCAAGATGATTATGTGATGAACGCATTTTATAAACCACTTGGGTTGGAGAACATTGGTTATAAGCCAAGACTTAAATGGGATTTGAATCGAATTCCTCCAACAGAGGATGATAAAACATTTAGAGGGCAATTAATTCAAGGAGATGTACATGATCAAGGTGCGTCTATGTTGGGTGGTGTTTGCGGACATGCGGGGCTTTTTTCTAATGCAAATGATTTAGGTGTAATGATGCAGTTGTTTATGCAATACGGAGAGTATGGAGGTGAACGTTATATGAAAGAAGATGTAGTGAAGTACTTTACTTCCGCTCCTTATTTTGCAACAAACAAAAACAGAAGAGGAATTGGATTTGATAAAGCTGTGCGGGCGGGAGGACGTGGGCCAACTTGCAGTCAATGCACGTCGAACGAAAGCTTTGGGCATTCTGGTTTTACGGGAACAATTACCTGGGCAGATCCAAAAACAGGTTTTGTTTATGTGTTCTTATCTAACCGTGTAAATCCAGATGCTGAGAATCGAAAAATAATATCACTGGGAATCCGAACACGTATTCAGAAAATATTTACCGATGCAATAGCCAAAGCTGAAAAAGCTATTTAAAGGTCATTCGGAAGTGTTCATACGTTTCTACCTCAAACACAAATAAAATAGTTGTGTTATCATCCACTTTTTTTGTGGTTTGTAGTTATTGTTTCTTACATTTAATTATGTCAAAACCCCGTTTTAGATTCATATACCTATTATTACTGCTACTCTCATTCAGCAGCAAAGCGCAGGTTAACTTAGATTCTTTATGGGGTGTTTGGAACGACAAAACCCAACCAGATACCAATCGACTTAAAGCAATGCAAAGAATAGCTTGGGATGGTTATTTGTTTTCTCAGCCTGACAGTGCTTTTTATTTTGCACAAAAGGGATATGATTTTGCTGAAGTTAGAAACAATAAAAAATGGATGTCAACTTTGTTAAACACGCAGGGCGTTTCATTTTATGTTAAAGGCAACTACGAAAGAGCGTTGGAATATTATTCAAAAAGCTTGTCGATAAGAGAGGAACTAGGCGATAAAAAAGGAATGGGGTCTTCCTACAATAACATTGGACTTATTTATGAAGAACTAGGTAATAATAAAAAAGCGTTGGAATATTATTCAAAAAGCTTAGCGATAAGAGAGGAAATAGGCGATACAAGAGGAATGGTAGCTTCCTACAATAACATTGGGCGTATTTATCATAGCCAAGGCAACTATGAAAAAGCGCTAGAATACCATTCAAAAAGCTTAGCGATAAGTAAGGAAATAGGCGATACAAGAGGAATGGGGCATTCCTACAATAACATAGGGTTTCTATACCAAAACAAAGGACAAATAAAAGAAGCTTTGGATTATTACAGTCGTAGTCTTAAAATCTATGAGGAAATAGGTGATAAAAGCGGAATGGGAGCTTGCTATAACAATATTGGAATTATTTATAAAAAACAAGGTAATTACGACAAAGTTTTGGAATATTATTCAAAAAGTTTGGCTATAAGAGAGGAACTAAGCGATAAAAAAGGAATGGCGGATTCTTATCATAACATTGGAATTATTTATATAAACCAAGGTAATTATGGAAAAGCGCTAGACTATTTACTAAAGTCAAAAAATATAAAACAAGAAATAAATACAATTGAAAACTTAGATTTAACCTCAGAAGCGTTAAGCGATATCTACAAAAAGCTAGGCAAATACAAACAAGCCCTAGAAATGCACGAGCTATATATGGAAACAAAAGATTCCATAGCCAAAATGGATGCAGAAGAAGAGTTGTACAAGTTTGAGGTAGACAAAGAATACGAACTCAAAAAACAAGCCGATAGCATCAAACATGCTGATGAAATTATCATCCAGCAAGCAGAAAACCTGGCCAAAGAAGAACAACTCAAAAGCGAAAAACAACGAAGAACAGGACTGCTTGTAATAGTAGGGTTGGTTCTAGTGTCTTTAGGCTTTGTATTTGTACAATTAAGAAAAACCAAGGCGCAAAAAGTAGTTATAGAAGGACAGCACGAAAAGCTCAACGAATCTCATCGAGAAATTACCGATAGTATCAACTATGCCAAACGCATACAAGATGCCCTAATGACATCGGCAGTATATATCAAAGATGTCCTTCCCGAGAGTTTTATATTGTTTAACCCAAAAGATGTCGTTTCGGGAGACTTCTACTGGTTGTATCGCTCACCCAAAGGACAAATCTACTTTACGGTAGCCGATTGCACCGGCCATGGCGTACCAGGCGCCTTTATGAGTATGATAGGAACTTCACTGCTCAACGAATTTATTATTGAAAACAACATAGAAGATACCGCCGAGGTGCTTACAAAGATGCGCGAGCAGATTATTAAATCGTTGGACCAAAAAGGCTTGCAAGGCGAGAATAAAGATGGAATGGACATGGCACTTTGCAAGTACGACCCTAAAAAAGGCACGGTTCAATATTCGGGAGCGTATAATCCACTAATCCACATTAGTAAAAACCAGATAAACCAACTAAAAGCCGATAGCCAGCCAGTTGGATTACATACGGGTAAGAAACTTCCTTTTACCAACAAAGAAATACAAGTAGCCAAAGGCGATATGTTGTACATCTATTCGGATGGATTCCCTGACCAATTTGGAGGAGAAAAGGGCAAGAAGTACCTTTCTGGGAAATTTAAGAAGTTTTTACTATCGATAAGCGATAAACCAATAGATGAGCAGAATACACTTATTAAAGCAGAGTTTACCAACTGGATAGGAGACCACGAACAAGTAGACGATGTGTGTGTAATGGGGGTGAGAATTACGTAGCTTAGAAAAATAAATGAAAATACTTTCTACATATCTCTGCTTACTATTACTGCTAATTTCATTTAGTAGCAAGGCGCAACTAACAGATGAGCAAATTCTACAAATAGATTCATTAAAAGAAGCCTTTAGCTTAGCTAAACACGATACAATAAAGATAAATGCTTTATCTGATTGGGCTGATATAATATATACTACAGATCCAGAACTGGATTTAGAATTAAACCTACAAATAGAAGATGTCTGTGAAAATAATTTAAAAAACAAACTTAATGCATTTGAGATTAAAAAGTTTAAAACATTCTTGGTAATTTCTTACAATAACATTGGAAATTTTCATAAAGATCAAAGCAATTATGAAAAGGCGCTAGGGTATTTTGGAAAGTCTCTTAAAATAGGTTGTGACTTAGGCGATAAAAAAGGAATGGCGGATTCTTACAGTAACTTTGGAACTATTTATCATAACCAAGGTAATTATGAAAAAGCATTGGAATACTATTCAAAAAGCTTAGCGATAAGCGAGGAACTAGGCGATAAGAAAAGAATTTCTTCCGCTTTAAATAACATTGGACTTATTTATAATAACCAATGTAATTATGAAAAAGCGTTGGAATTCTATTCAAAAAGCTTATACATAAGAAAAAAAATAGCTAATAAAAAAGGAATGGCGGATTCTTTCAGTAACATTGGAACTATTTATCATAGTCAAGGTAGTTACGAAAAAGCATTGGAATACTATTCAAAAAGCTTGGAGATAAGCGAGAAACTAGGCGATAAATATGGAATGGGAGATTCCTACAATAACATTGGACTTATTTCTAATGAACAAGGTAATTACGAAAAGGCATTGGATTATTTGATAAAGTCAAAAAATATAATGCAAGAAATAAATACAATTGCTAACTTAGATGAGACTTCAAAATCTCTAAGTGAAGTTTACAAAAAGCTAGGCAACTACAAACAAGCATTAGAAATGCACGAGTTGTATATGGAAACGAAAGACTCCATCGCTAAAATGGATGCAGAAGAAGAGTTGTATAAATTTG